>OJLW01000887.1_pt1 | contig 12805 bp, 12 predicted proteins | sample 1597021 | NCBI WGS metagenome assembly OJLW01 (sample SAMEA3904676, study PRJEB24821) | metagenome | biome: Builtin; feature: hospital; material: surface | place: USA | collected 2013-06-03
GCATCCGTTGGGTGATTGCCGATCTAGGCGGCCATGTGGTGGATGACACCGACACGTTGATCACCACCGATCCTTATAACGAATGGGTGCGCGAGAGGCTTCATAGCGGTGACCAACTGTTAGTCGCTCCCTCCTTATATTTCCAACGACGGCCGGACCGCGCGTTGGCTTCGAGTTCGTCGAATAATGCGCTGGACTCTGGTGCTTCAGGCGAGCTTGAGGGGATGGATGCGGACAACCCGGCGGCGTATCCGGATTACGACTTTGCGTTGAAAGCAATTCCGCAGTTGACGGATGGCGCGGAGGCGTCGGAAGCAAATTACGCAGAGGATTCGTCGGCAGGGGAGTCCGATTACTCGTCTGACCAACGCAACGGGGGAGACCAGGGTTCCACAGGGAGCGCCGGTGCTGGCGTGATTCACGGGACCGCTGTCGTTGGTGATAGTACCGATAGCGAAACCGCTGACGACGAAAACACTGGTGGCGTCGACGAAACCACCGAATCAGGCGACGCTTCCAGTCCGAGCCAGAGCGAGATCCCGGAGGCTGTTCTCAACGAGATCGAAGAGGCCATTTCGGTGATGTCGCGTGCGTTGCGCCAAGGGGAGTGGGAGCAAAGCCAAAGCCACCAGTCTCTTCTTGCCTACCTGCGTGAGGAAGTTGAGGAGTTAGCCCAGTCCATCGATACGTGGCAGGCCGGGGATCTGGTGTCGGAAAAGCGGCTGTGTGATGAGCTGTCCGATATCTTCTTGCAGGTTCTGTTCCATGCGGAGATAGCTAACCGACGCGGCGCTTTCGATATTGGGCACGTTGCGGCGTCGTTTGTTCATAAGATGCGGACGCGCGCTCCCTATCTGTTCGAGGAGATGGAGCGTCCAGTTGGCCTGGATGAGCAGAACCGTCTGTGGGAGGAAGGGAAACGACGTGAGCAGTCGGCTGCCAACGAGTCATGGTCGGCTCCGGCTTCTCACGAGGACCCCGGTTCGTCGTTGTAATGCCGTTATCTCACCGAATCGGAGTCTGTGTTCTGGGTTATGAAATCTGCACGTACTCTCATTGCTGTTTTTGCGGTGTTGGCGGTGGTCATCGTCGCTATTGGTTGGTTGGTATCCCACGTCCATACCGATAGTTCGTTGATGCGGAAGCCGATTCCGTCCGACGTTCCGCCGCCGAATGGGGTTGCGGCTCCGGCGGTCGATACGTCCAAACACACGCGCACGTCGGAAGAATTTCGGACCTGGGCGGAGCCGATTTCGAAGAAAACCGGCATTTCTGTTGAAGCCTTGAGCGCGAATGCGAATGCGAATGCGAATGTGGTGGCTCGTCATTCGAAACCCGAGTGCCACCTAGATTGGACGACACTGGCGGGGCTGGGCTGGGTGGAAACTCGCCACGGTACCTACAAACGGGCACCATTTTGATTCGCTGTCGATTGATTCCAATGGCGACGTCAAGCCACACATTCGCGGGGTTCAGCTGGACGGTGCTCCCGGATTGGAGAACCTGCCCGATACCGACAATGGCGAACTGGACGGCGATAAGGAAAAGGACCGCGCGATGGGCCCCTTACAGTTCATTCCGCAGTCGTGGGAGAAGTATGGGGTTGATGCCAATGCGGATGGGAAGGCTGACCCGGATAATATTGATGATGCTGCAGTCGCGGCAGTCGATCTTTTGTGCGATTTTGATCGTGATTTATCGACGGCCGACGGGTGGAAATCGGCTGTGCGCTCGTACAACAATTCGGCGCAGTATGTGGAGGATGTGCGGCGAGCTGCTGCCAATTATTCGCTCCAACAGAAGCCGGCATAAGTTCTGGTGCTACGCAGATCGCGGTGGTCGCGCTACGTCGAATACATTGTTCGTGCGACCCTGAGCGCCACTTACGGGCGTGTTCTTGGACACAGTCCAGCCCGTCAAAATGCCCGTTTATCTTTATAAATATCCATTTAACCAGGATAATTGTTGTTTTGTGCCCGATTTGTAGGGTGCTGGTCACAGTGCAGCGATCTTCATCATGGGTGCCATTATCTCGGGATCGTGCCACAATGGAGGGGTAGGTCGCGCTCCGTTCTCGCCATCATGTGCTGTATTAGCCACAGGTTTGTTGATGGTGTCAGTTGATTGAGCGTTGCCCGGATTAGAACAGGTTGTAGGCGAACAAACAGGAGGCCATTGTGGCTCAGATTATCGACGTTCAAGCTCGCGAGATTCTAGACTCGCGCGGTAACCCGACTGTTGAGGTTGAAGTTCTTCTTGATGACGCTTCGTTCGGCCGTGCAGGCGTGCCGTCCGGTGCGTCCACCGGTGTTCACGAGGCTCATGAACTCCGCGACGGTGGCGACCGTTACCTGGGCAAAGGTGTCCGTCAGGCCGTCGAGAATGTCAATGAGAAGATTGCTCCGGCAGTGAGAGGTCTTGAAGCTGACGATCAGTGCCTCGTTGATAAGGTGATGTTGGATCTTGACGGTTCCGACAACAAGTCCACCCTGGGTGCGAACGCGATCCTCGGTGTCTCGTTGGCTACGGCGAAGGCCGCCGCTAGCTCCGCCAACCTCGAGCTTTTCCGCTACCTCGGCGGCCCGAACGCTCACGTACTTCCCGTACCGATGATGAACATCGTCAACGGTGGTGCCCACGCGGACTCCGGCGTCGACGTTCAGGAATTCATGATTGCTCCGATTGGTGCAGATTCCTTCCGCGAAGCTCTCCGCATGGGCGCGGAGGTTTACCATAATTTGAAGTCTGTCATTAAGTCCAAGGGGCTGTCCACGGGTCTTGGTGATGAGGGAGGCTTCGCTCCGTCAGTGGGCTCCACCAAGGAAGCTCTAGATCTCATTGCTGAGGCTGTGAAGAAGGCCGGTTATAAACTCGGTGAGGAGGTCGCTTTCGCTCTGGACGCTGCATCATCTGAGTTCTACGACAAGGACAAGGGCGTCTACACCTTTGAGGGCGGCGAGCACAGCGCCGAAGATATGGTCAAGGTCTATGAGGAGCTCGTCGAAAATTACCCGATCGTGTCCATCGAGGACCCGCTACAGGAAGACGACTGGGAAGGCTACACCAAGCTCACCGCAGCGATTGGTGACAAGGTCCAGATCGTCGGCGACGACTTCTTCGTCACCAACCCAGCACGCTTGAAGGAGGGCATCGACAAGAAGGCTGCGAACGCCCTGCTAGTTAAGGTCAACCAGATCGGTTCCCTCTCTGAGACTGCCGACGCTGTGCAGCTGGCCCACAATAACAACTACCGCAGCATGATGTCCCACCGCTCGGGTGAGACCGAAGACACGACCATCGCTGACCTCTCGGTTGCTTACAGCTGTGGTCAGATTAAGAGCGGTGCTCCGGCTCGCTCTGAGCGTGTTGCTAAGTACAACCAGTTGCTGCGTATCGAGGAATTCTTGGGCGACGCTGCCGTTTACGCGGGGCGCTCAGCTTTCCCGCGCTTTAACGGCTAAGATCACAGCCTATGGCACGTTCACCTGAATCAGGAGCGCTGGCAGGATCGGATTCTCTCACAGCAGGGGGAGAGCGCGATCACGTCGATAGCGCTACTGCTGCGTCAACGGCTGCCGACCATCGCATGAATGGCCGGCAGGTCGGCAAACCTGATGAGGGTGTCACTGTGTCCGATTCCGATGCTGGTGTTGAGTCGGATACCGCGTCGGAACGTAAGGGCACGTTGCCTAAGCCGATGCGTCAGTCGCGTCGTCGTCGTGCGCAACGTCGATTGCGGGAATTCCGTTTCGGCGGTAGCCGGAAGCAGTGGGTGTTGACTGTTCCGAGTCAACAGTCCGCGGTTAGGCTGATTATTTTGGCCTGTCTTGTGGTGGCGATGACGATGACTGTTGCCCCGCCACTGAAGTCATACTTTCAGCAACGTAGTGAGTTGCAACAACTTCATATTGATATAGCTCACCAGGAAGAAGAGAAGGCTGAGCTGCAAAAACAGCTGGATCTGTATAACGACGATGATTTTGTCAAAGAGCAGGCTCGGCTGCGGCTAGGCATGGTCGAGCGGGGGGAGACCGCCTGGCGGATTATCGATCCTTCGATCACGACGGGTACCCCGGAGGAATCGGATTCGAAGAAAGACGAACAGCAGGATCCGTGGTACACGCAGTTGTGGAGCTCGGTCCGGGAGAAGCCGTCGGATAAAGAACAGCACGAGGATGAAGCGCCATCATTGGGCGTTCCGACGGTGAATGATCCGGATCCGAACCGTCAAGCCCCAGCACCGGCACCGGCAAACGGGAATTAGCTTGGGCCTGGGAATTAGGTCCGGCCCGGGGGAGAATTAAAATGAGCGGACATGACGAGTTTCCCCGGAGTGTCCGACGAAGATATGGCCATCATGACCGACCAATTAGGACGGCGTCCGCGCGGTGCCCTCGAGGTGGCATATCGCACTCCCGATGGTCAGCCAGCTGTCGTGATGACGGCCCCCCGGTTGGACGACGGTACCCCTTTTCCGACCCTGTATTACCTCACTGACTCGCGTTTGACGGCGGAGGCGTCGCGCCTCGAGGTTGCTGGGGTCATGAAATGGATGACCGATCAGCTGAAAACTGATGAGGAGCTGGCTGCCGATTACCGGGCGGCGCACGAACACTACCTGAGTGTCCGCAACAGCATTGAGGATTTGGGAACCTCCTTTTCCGGCGGCGGAATGCCCGATCGGGTGAAGTGCCTGCACGTTCTCATGGCTTACGCTCTGGCGGAGGGGCCGGATACCGTTCGCCTGGGAACCGAGACCGTCGCGTTGGCACTCGCCCACAACCATGAGCTGCGCGGGACTGCTCTCCCGGATCAATGGCCGACGGTAGAGGAACTGGGGATTAGCCTGGCGATGGCTACCGATTCGACGCTCGAGGCTCAGTCGGCGGAATCGAGCAACGCTCCGAGCGAGGCCCCCGGCACGCTCTCTTTAGCTGCCGTGGATTGCGGTACCAATTCCATCCGCCTCCTCATTACCGACGTCGATGCGCAGTCGGGGAAAGTTGTGCGCGAGGTTACCCGGAAGAACACGATTGTTCGCTTGGGCGAGGACGTCGATAGTTCTGGGCGATTGTCGCCAGCTGCGATCGAACGGACGCGGGTTGCGCTGCACGGTTATGTCGACATGATGCTCGATCATGGCGTGAGTGCTGTCCGTATGGTTGCGACGTCGGCAACGCGGGATGCGTCAAATCGGGATGATTTCTTCGCCATGACGAAGGCCGAGCTCGGTCGGGTTGTTCCGGGGACGGTTGCCGAAGTGATTGAGGGTACGGAAGAAGCTCTGCTGTCTTATCTCGGGGCGACAATGGATGTGGATGCCGGGGGGCCCGTTGTTGTTATTGATGTCGGTGGCGGTTCGACCGAGTTCGTCGTGGGGGACAAGTCTGGTGACGTTGTGGGGGCCGTGTCGACTCAGATGGGCAGTGTCCGATTGTCGGAGCGCTTTTTACACACGGATCCTCCGACGGAGGCGGAGTGCGCGGCCGCGCGAGAGGTCGTCGATAAGAATCTGCATGAGGCTGCGGAAGAATTGCCTCTTGCTGAGGTGGCGACAGTTGTCGGCTGTGCCGGTACTTTTACGACGGTCTCGGCAGTGGTTCAGGACTTGCCTGACTATATTCCAGAAAAGATTCATCTTTCGACGCTTGACGCGGACGATATTTCGGCGATGACAGCGGCGGTTCGTGCGGAGACAGTGGAGCAGAGGAAGGCTCGGCCGCAGATTTTGCCTGGTCGTGCCGATGTTATCGGTGGAGGAACGTTGATTATTGATGCGATTGTGCAGTTCTTCCGTGCCTCGGCAGGCATTGAACAGATCACCGTGAGCGAGAAGGACATTTTGGACGGAATTATTGTGGAATTAGCCAAGCGGAGAGTGCCTTTTGAGGCGTGACCACGCGATTCTGTGTCTGTAGGGTTAAGCGGTAAGATGATGCACGCTGTTGTGCTCACCGACGTGGTTCGGTGTGCCGTCAACGGTGGTGCCCCTATAGCCCAATTGGCAGAGGCAGTGGACTTAAAATCCATTCAGTGTGGGTTCGAATCCCACTGGGGGCACAACTCCTTTTCTTCTTGTCGGGGAAAAGATCAGTCGGTGTGTTTAGGATTCTATAGTTCACTAAGAAGGTTTCGACTTTTATCCAGCCGATATGGTCGCCCCTAGTGACCACTGTGGTCGACAGTAAAACTTGTTGGCCAAAAAAGACCTGTGACAGCCTGCAGGCACTAGTCTGAAGCGGCCTGGTGAAGGTATTCAGAATCGCCGGGAGGCTGGCGAAGATGATGCCGCTGCTAGCAAAAGCCTCGCAGGGCATCGGTTTGGCGGTAAGGAATTTTCTGGGCCACCGGCTGCGCCGGTTGGCTCTCAGGCATTCAAGTTCCGAGCGCTACGGCATCTGCGCCGTGACCTCTAGGGCTCTTGTCTCCAGTGTTCGAGATCTGGAAGCGTCGGAGGCTCCGGTGCTCCCTTCGGGGGCAGCACCTTCGGGTACTTGCGTGCGGCATCGGTCAAACCAGAACGGGTTGCGGCCATTGAACCAGCCGACCTTGTCCGTGCAGGGTTCCCCACCGCATTCCCGGCAGCGACACCATACACAGAAGCGGAATCAGCCTCTTTACCATCCACGGATTCAATGCCGCCACCGAAGCCTCCTTCACGCCACGGGGTCGGGTCCCAGGGGGCGTCGACAAGCTTGATTTGACTCCACCATCCAAGACCGAACACCGCGAGGCCTACTGCGAGCACTGCGATTATGCCGACCGCGCCGTGCAGGCCCGCGCCCCAGCCGATGAGCATGCCGAACCAACCGAAGTCGGCGTCGCCGAAAGTAGTGTTCGCGGAGCCAAAGGAGCCCAGCACGCCAAGCAGAAATGCCGGAAGAAACGTAATTAGCAGACCGTTGGCCAAGCCGCCGAAGGCGGCGCCTCGACGGCCGCCCGTCGCGTTACCGTAGACACCTGCTGCACCGCCGGTGAAGAAATGTGGCACCAGGCCGGGCAGAATCAGTGCGATTCCGAACGCAGGATTCAACCACAGCGACAGCACAGCCAGGCCAACAAGGCCGCCGATAAACGAAGTGATGAAGCCAATCAGCACCGCATTCTGCGCATATGGGAACACAATCGGAGCATCCAGCGCCGGAATTGCCCCCGGCACAACTTTCGCCGCAATGCCCTGGAAAGCTGGTACAAGCTCGCCCAAAATCGTGCGCACGCCGAAAAGAATCACGGCCACCGCAACGCCGAACTGCAGGCCCTGCGTCACCGACTGCATCAGATAATTGCCGACACCGGACGCGCCATCCTCAAATGCGGTAAAGGCCTCCTTCTCCTCTGCTGTCATCAGGAACAGCACCGCCAGAATCACATACATCAGGGCCATGGACAGCGCGGTCGCGACCATCGAGTCACGCAGGAAGCGCAAGCCCTCGGGAAGTTTCAGCTCCTCCGTCGACTTCGACGCCTTCGGCCCCTTTCCACCAACCACCTTGCCGACGGCCCCCGCCGCCACGTACCCGGCCGTTCCGAAGTGCCCGATGGCGATCGAATCGTCGCCGGTGACTCGACGTGTCCACGGGTGCGCGATAGCGGGCAGGGCCACCATCAAAATACCCAGTAGCAGCGCGCCGACTGGCACGACAACCCAGGGGTTAAAACCAACATTGGCCAGCACTATTGTCAGCATGGTAGCCATGAAAAGGACGTGGTGACCGGTCAGGAAGACGTAGCTCATTGGAGTAATCCGCGCCAAAATAATTGCGATGGCGAAGCCGAGGATCATCAACCAGGCGACTTGGCCACCAAAGTCGTTTTGGGCAATTCCCACGATGGCCTCGTTTGTGGGAACAACGCCCTGGGCGCCGGTGGCACCCTGGATCATTGTGCCGAGCGGCTCAAGAGATGCGACAACCAGGGTCGCGCCCGCACCAATCAGCAGAAAACCGAGCGTTGCCTTAATTGCACCGCCGAGGATCTGACCTGTCTTTTTTCCCATTGCCGCTAGGCCTACAGCGGTGATGATGCCAATGAGGAACGCCGGCACAGAGAGAATTTCATTGACAATAAACTGCGGAATCGCAATTAACGCATTCATGTATTTTCCTAGGTTTCAGTGCGTTCTTGTTTCTTTGCACTCTGGCCAGTTAGATGTCGTAGAGCTCGCGCAGGGCGCGGTCGACCTCAGCGGTGGAGGTGAAGTTGTCGATGACGTAGACCGGCACACCAACATCACCGAGTGTCCGCGCGATTTCCGCGGAGGTCAAAAGGAAATCTACCTCCTTCGCACGCCCCTTAGCTGAGATGGTGTCAGTAGCTTCCGTGGATACGAGCCCACCCCAGCCCCAGGTATCTAGCACCTGGTCGAGCGTGTTTTTCAGAAATAGTGACGTACCCAACCCGTTGCCACAAACGGTCAGAATCTTGCCCTTGGATTCCACGGATTCAGCGGTAGCCTGGTCCTTTGAGGTGGCTGGCGCGGTCGGAATTGTCGTTGTAGTCTCGGGGGACTTGTCCGGGGTAGCGCCGCCAAGGACGTCGCGAAGCTCGGCGACAGACGAGACTTCGTCGAGGGCGCGGCGGCGGGAGGTGTCGGCAAGGACGCGTGCGATGTCTTTCATGGCATCGGTGTGCGCGTGGGCATCGGCTGCGGCAAGCGCCACCACCAGGCGGACCGGATCATTCTTGGGGTGGCCGAAGGGGAGGGGCTTGCGCAGGCGCAGCCATGAAATTGCGGTGCGGTGAACGGCTTTGGAGGGACGCGCGTGGGCGAAAGCAAAACCGGGTGCGACCACGATATAGGGGCCATTGTCGACGACAGATTGAATCATCGCGGCGGTGTAGTCGGGATCAATTGCGCCCTCGTGTTCCAATAGCGCGCCAGCCTGTGTAATCGCGTCCTGCCAGGTCGAAGGGGCGGCATCGAGGTTGATGGCGCTATCCGACAGCAGGGAACTCAGATTGCTCACTGGCTTGTTGCTCATTGGCTCTCCTTTGAGGGGATCCGTGCAGGTGAATCCATGGATGGAATTTTTCAACTTCAGCCTAGAGGAGGGGGTCTGTGTGTTTGTGTGTGGGGCTTGGTTTTGCTTCACCCGCTGTGTTGTGTGTGTCGTCGATGGTGGCGATCATGAATCACAGAGTCGCCGACGTGGCGGCGTTGGTGGGAGATTTCCCGCTATGGTGGGGTGCGCTCCATAGTTTTTAAGTATCGATGACATCGTGGGCGGTGTGGGCAGTATTCTCGCCTACCGATGCTTGCAGAGGTACCTAATCAGGCCACTGGCGTCGCCAGTCGAGGGTGACATTTCGCGAGTAACGTGACCAGATCCGGGTTTTCCATCAATGTCGCGCTGTTTTAGTTGAGCCTTCTCGGGTCAGGGCCTTATCTTCGGTGACTTGGTAGTAATTGTCAGTGAAACTCTTTCGAACTAGAGCCACGCACAAAACTCCTGACACTCTCTTCCACGTCATTCTTTCGATAAGTTCAGGCTCAGGGGCATGAATCAACACGGGGGTAATCTCATGCAGTGGCTTCATCGGCCGAGAGGCGGGGGAGTGGCCCAGAGTGGTTCAGACCTACCTAGGCCCATCAGGGGTCCCAACATTCTTGGCGTGGTGTGGGCGCCTATAAGACATGGGCTGGAAATGTGGATTAAATGTATAGATCAAATTGTTTCTTGTGCCCATCGCAGCAGATCCGGGGAGCATCAGCGACGAATGATCGGCTGGTGGTCGTATCTGTAAACGAGCATGCCTGGCGACCAGGCTTCTATGAGAAAGCTATTTCAACCGGTTATAACCATCCATAGGAATCAGGACAAGCACCATGAAATACCACAAAGTGTGTCCTACCGGTGACAGGCTAAGCAGACACTCTTTCTACCGCGTAACCGGTTTTCAAAAAGAAAACTGCCCACATGTGGGCAGTATGGGAATCGATCTTATTGGATCGCCAAAGTGACCTTACTTGGCGGCGTTCTTTTCGCCAGGTAGACAACTAGCTAGGCCACCGGAGATGCCTCCACCAAGTCCACCGATAACTGCTCCAACGATGTTGCCGACGCCGGGGCCGAAGACGGTGCCAGCAGTAGCACCTGTGAAGATTCCGGAAAGTGCTCCACCGATTGTGCCAAGTGCGCACTTGGCAACGTAAGAGTTGTGGTCAGCGCCCTGAGGCTTAGCGGGCTTTTGTTTATCGGAGGAGGTTGCAGACGCTACCTGTTGCGTTGCAGTTACTGCATGTGTAGAAGGGGCTTCTGCTGCCTGTGCAGCTGGGGCTCCAACGGTGAGTGCGCCTGCGAGGGCCAGACTACCGAGGATAGCCTTTGTGTTCTTCATAGCAGTACGGTGTCCTTTCAGAGAGATGGGTAAGCCACCACACTTCTGCCTGTTGGATGCATTTTCAACCAGTTTGATGGTGACAGGTGAAACATAGCTTAATCGCCGATGTGATGCAACTTTGATGTATCACCACAAACCGACTGATTCACATTTGCAAAGTTTTTGCTGGTCAGATGTGTAAAATGGCTGCTTACCAGAGAATCCAAGTGGGGCTTGTGCTGTCCGAACATCGCAGTGGTTTTCCTTTGTCAGTTTGTCCGGTGGCGCCACGAACAATGTCCGGGCCACATGGTTCGTTTTCTACGACGGGGTGCTTTACGGTAAATTTTTCCCACGGCTGCACTTGATATGTTTCGCTATGCTGCGCATTTTCTCTGCGGGGCTGCCGCTTGCTGCCCTCGTTATTACTTGTCGGAGCTGGCGCAGCCGATGGGGTTGAATTGGCCTTGGAATTATTGTCGGCTGGAGCGTAGTCGTCCTTCTGCTTCGTATCTTCGCTCTCTGTGTCCTGATCGTCGTTCTTAACTTCGTCTTCTTTGATCTCTGTGTTCTCACCGTCGGATCTGTCCGTGCTCTCTGGCTCATCTGACGAAGGGGGCTCAGGGGCCGGTGACGGGGACGTCGTCATGGACGATCTGACGAGCGATGTTGATGTCGACGACGGTGAGTTGTGGGGTGAGCAACCAGCGAGCGCTAGTGTTGTGGCAACGACCGTGATGCTGAGTGCGACGGTTGAGCGGGAAAGGTGCATGGTGGTTTCTTTTCCTTAAACGTGTTGGTGTGATTTCGTTTTAGGTGCATGTGGTGTGGTGGATGACTATGTGGCGCAACCGTAGATGATAAATTGATTAAACGTTATCATCGTCATTAGTCATCCCTTGCGGGGTAGTTAAGTCAATAGGTGGGGGCGGGAACACATCTTTTACTTTGTCCGTTACTCTTAGTGGTGAGTCGTTGTATCTGTCCTCGCCAACGCTGGTGCTGCCGATTCTTTCCTGTTGAGTGCATGGTGGCTTTGAGATGCAGTGTGGTTGCGAGGATAGTCAACGCAAATATGGTGATCACTTGTAGTGGTCATCACGATGACGCTTAATGAGTGGAGTGCACGATGAAAGGATTTACCCCCCGTGCGTAGTTCAAATCCATACTTCAGCTCCCTGACGGAAGAACGGAAGCGTGAAGCCCGTTCCGGTCAGGGCGAGTACGTATTCGGCCAAGGCCAAGACGCCCAGCAGTTCGGCCAACAGACCATGCAGCAGCAGGCCCAGGGCACAACTGCAGAGCGCGGAATGACCATTGACGACGTGATCGTCAAGACCAGCATTACACTCGGGGTCATTATCGTCGGCGCCGTCATTAACTACATGCTGTCCCTGTCGAACCCGCAGGTCTCCAGCCTGCTGACCATGGTTGGCGCGATCGGCGGACTCATCATGGTCATGGTGTCGACGTTCGGTAAAAAGTTCGGCTCACCCGTCGTTACCCTTCTTTATGCCGCTTTCGAAGGCCTCTTTGTTGGTGGGCTGACCAGCGTCTTCGCGAACGTCATGGTCAGTGGCGCCAATGCCGGCACCATCATCGGTCAAGCAGTGTTGGGTACCATCGGCGTGTTCATTGGGATGCTGATCGTTTACCGGACCGGAGCCATCCGCGTCACCCCGAAGTTCAACCGCATCATGCTGGGGGCGCTTGTCGGTGTTCTAGTTCTGGCGCTCGGCAATATGCTCCTGGCGGTCTTCACCGGCCATAATCCTCTTACCGACGGTGGCCCGCTAGCCATCGGTTTCTCGCTTCTGTGCATCGGGTTGGCCGCGTTGAGCTTCCTGCAGGACTTTGACACTGCAGATCAACTAGTACGTGCAGGTGCACCGTCGAAGATGGCGTGGGGTGTTGCTCTCGGGTTGGCAGTGACGTTGGTCTGGCTCTACACCGAAATCCTCCGCCTGTTGGCTTACCTGAACAGAGACTAGTGCAGGATCATTGACCCACCACAGTTTTCTGTGTTGGGTGCTGGTTGGCCAGCATGGCTCGGTGGTCGACATCATTGATATCGGGACACCAGGCCATCGAGAATTAGCGCCCTAGCAATAAGCAAAGCCCTCGGCGACTGTTGACGGAGGGCTTTTTACGTGGCCGTCAAAGAATTACTTCTTGGACTCGTCGTACGGCTCGGCCTTAACAATAGTGACCGATACCGTCGAACCAGTGGGAGTCTGGTATTCGCGAGTTTCTCCCTCTTTAGCTCCCACGATGGCCGCACCTAGCGGGGCGTCGGTGGAGTAGGTTTCCAGATTGGCGTTAGATGAGTGAACACCGCGGGTACCGATGAGGAAGGTTTCGGTGTCATCCTCGTCACCGTCGTAGTACACGTGAACGACGGAACCGACGAGGGCAACGCCACTCTGGGAGGGTGCTTCGCCGATCGTTGCGGAATCGAGTAGCTCTTCGAGGTAAGCGATGCGGG
>OJLW01000888.1_pt1 | contig 12779 bp, 11 predicted proteins | sample 1597021 | NCBI WGS metagenome assembly OJLW01 (sample SAMEA3904676, study PRJEB24821) | metagenome | biome: Builtin; feature: hospital; material: surface | place: USA | collected 2013-06-03
CTAGATCGCTCGTCGGCAGCGTCAGATGTGTATAAGAGACAGGATTGGAAACTCATGGTCCATATTCAATCAGACGCAGCTTATTTGAGTCTCAAGTCTTATCCAGGTCTAGGAGGCTTGCCATACGGCTCTTCTGGCAAGGGCTTATTAATGCTGTCTGGTGGCTTTGATTCGCCGATAGCAGGTTATCAAATGATTCGCCGGGGGATGGCCTTAGAGATGGTTCACTTTGCTTCGCCTCCTTATACAAGCCCTCAAGCTGTTGAAAAAGCTAAACGTTTAACCAGTGTTTTGGCTCAATACGCTACTGAAATTGTCTTTCATGAAGTTCCTTTTTCGGCCATTCAGCTAGCTATCCGAGAACAAGTTCCTGATAAGTTATCAATGACTGTTATGCGTCGAATGATGCTTCGGGTTATGGACCGTCTGTTGGTCCAACAAAAAGCCAAAGCCATCATAAATGGGGAGTCCTTAGGTCAAGTGGCTTCACAAACAATCGAATCGATGCAAGTGATTAATGAAGTCAGTGAATCTTTAATACTTCGCCCTTTAATTGCGATGGACAAAAATGATATAATAGCATTAGCGGAAGAGGTTGGAACCTATGATATTTCCAATCAACCGTATGAGGATTGTTGTACGGTCTTTGCACCACGGTCACCATGGACTAAACCTAGACTACATACCGTTAAAAAGTATGAAGACCTGTTAGAGGTGGATCGCTTAGTCGATGAAGCGGTCAGTCAGATTCAAAGCTCGGTAATCCATGCCAACTATGAAAACGAAGCCCAAGCAGCGATTCAAGATTTGTTGTAGTTTCTTTGTTTTTATTAATTAAGAGAAAGAGGAATGTAGAATGGCAGAAATTAAGACAATTGCAACGACCCATGCACCAGCAGCGATCGGGCCTTATTCTCAAGCCAAGGTCATTGGTGATTTAGTGTTTTGTTCAGGTCAAATTCCGATTAATCCTGAAAGCAATCAAATTGATGCAACAGATATTCAAGGTCAGACCGAACAAGTTATTAAGAATGTGGATGCTTTATTAAAGGCAGCCGGCTCAAGTTCTGAAAAAGTTATTAAAACAACTTGCTTCTTAGCGGATATGGGCGATTTCGCTGTTTTTAACGACATTTATGGTCAATATTTTACCTCTAAACCAGCTCGTTCAGCGGTTGCTGTTAAGACACTTCCAAAGAATGCTTTGGTTGAAATTGAAGTTATCGCTAGTTTATAGAATTTTATAATTTGTATTAAGACTCCATTCCTATTGGTTGCGGCCTGTAGGAAGGAGTTTTTTGTTAAAGTTGTTATAATGGAATTCTTTGTCTGATCAAGTGCATTCTAATCGATAAAGAATCTTTGCTTTAGATTTTGATTAATTTTGTCATTATTAAAGGGGGTATCTACATGACCGATCAATCTACTGAGGATAAGTTGCAGAAATTGCAAATAGCTATCGACCAAAGTAGTCATCTTGTATTCTTTGGGGGAGCAGGGGTCTCTACTGCTTCTGGCATTCCAGATTTTCGTTCTTCAAAAGGCATATATATGAAAGATACAGGCTATCATTGTCGTGCAGAAGAGATTCTGTCCCATAATTTTTTTGAAGCTCATCCAACCATTTTCTTTGATTTTTATTTTAAGCATTTGATTTATCCCCAAGCTAAACCTAATCTAGCTCACCAGTATTTAGCAGCTCTTGAGCAACAAGGTAAGTCTGTAACGGTGATTACTCAAAATATTGATGGATTGCATCAACGAGCAGGGTCTCAAAATGTGATCGAATTGCATGGGACGACCTTGGATAATTATTGCCTGAAATGTGGTCAACATTATTCATTGAAAGAATTGGAACGCGATGCTAAAGGTGTTCCACGTTGCCCGATAGATCAGGCAATTGTACGACCGAACATTGTTTTATATCAAGAAAGCTTAGATCCAATGACCATAATGAGTAGTATTGAGGCTATGAGTCAAGCAGACTTGTTGATTGTTGCTGGAACTAGCTTGAATGTTTATCCTGCGGCTTCCTTTATCCAGTATTTTAATGGAAAGACTTGTGCAGTTATTAACCAATCACCTATAAGAAATCTTCCACCCGGTTCTCTCGTCTTTAATGATCGAATCGAAAGTGTTTTTAGTCAATTAAAATAAGAATTTCTTGTTTTTTTCCTTATGGTATAGACTCTTGCTCTAGTTTATATTTCATGATAGACTAAGGTCTATAATAATAAAATGAAGGCGATGAAGAGAGGGACATTGACCATCGGCTAGAGAGAAAACATTTGGTGAAAGTTTTCAAGGTGAATGTGGTAGCTTGGAGTCTTAAAGTATGAGAAACATGGATTAGTACTTTACGGAGCCTTGGCTTCGATATCAAAAAGAGTGACTTTCGGGTCAAAAATTAGGTGGTACCACGTTATTCATACGTCCTATGCGAAGGCATAGGGCTTTTTATTTTAATACATTAAAGGGAAGGTGTCTTATGAAAGCAGAAGAAATGTCAACCAAATACCAACCTCAAGAGGTTGAATCGGGGAAATACCGGTCTTGGTTAGAAGAAGATCTATTTAAACCTTCAGGTGATAAAAAAGCAAAACCTTATTCAATTGTTATTCCACCACCCAATGTTACTGGGAAATTACACTTAGGACATGCTTGGGATGTGACCTTACAAGATATGATTATTCGTCAAAAAAGAATGCAAGGTTTTGATACCTTGTGGTTACCCGGAATGGACCATGCCGGGATTGCAACTCAAGCCAAAGTTGAAGAGAAGTTGCGTCGTGAAGAATCGATATCGCGCCATGAATTAGGCCGGGAAAAGTTTGTAGAAAAAACCTGGGAATGGAAGGAAGAGTATGCTGAAACCATCCGTCAGCAATGGGCAAAGATGGGAATTTCAGTCGATTATTCAAGAGAGCGATTTACCCTTGATGAGGGCTTGAATGAAGCGGTTCGTAAAGTCTTTGTTGATTTATATCAAAAAGGTTGGATTTACCGAGGGGAATATATTATAAATTGGGACCCTGAATTCCAAACAGCGCTATCGGACATCGAGGTTGTCTATCAAGATGATCCAGGTAATTTTTGGCATTTACGCTATCCTTTAGCTGATGGATCAGGTTATGTGGAGTTAGCAACGACGCGTCCGGAAACATTATTAGGTGACACTGCGGTTGCGGTTAATCCTAAGGATGATCGTTACCAAGATTTGATTGGTAAAACGGTGATTTTACCCTTAATGGATCGTGAAATTCCAATTGTTGCTGATGATTATGTTGACCGAGAATTTGGAACTGGGGTTGTTAAAATCACACCAGCTCATGATCCTAATGACTTTGCCGTGGGCAATCGGCATGATTTGCCTCGAATTAACGTGATGAATGATGATGCGACAATGAATGAGAATGCGGGCAAGTATCAAGGAATGACTCGAGAAGAATGCCGAAAAGCAGTCGTTGAAGATCTTGAAGCTGGCGGATTTTTAATTAAAGTTGAAGAGATCGTTCACTCAGTGGGACATTCGGAAAGGTCTCACGCTGTTGTAGAGCCTCGTCTATCCACTCAATGGTTTGTAAAGATGGACCAATTAGCAAAAGAAGCGATTGCCAATCAAGAAACAGATAATCGGGTAGATTTCTATCCAGCTCGTTTTGAGAATACTTTCTTGACCTGGATGGAGAATGTCCATGATTGGGTTATTTCGCGGCAATTATGGTGGGGACATCAAATTCCTGCTTGGTATCATAAAACGACCGGAGAGGTATATGTTGGATTAGAAGCACCTCAAGATGCTGAAAATTGGCGACAAGAGTCTGATGTGTTAGATACCTGGTTCTCTAGTGCCTTGTGGCCCTTCTCAACGATGGGATGGCCCGACGAAGGACAAGCAGACTATCAAAGATATTTTCCAACGGATACCCTAGTCACAGGGTATGATATTATCTTCTTCTGGGTTAGCCGAATGATTTTCCAATCCTTGGAATTTACGCATAAACGTCCTTTTAAAAATGTTTTAATTCATGGGTTGATTCGTGATGCTCAGGGACGAAAAATGTCTAAATCCTTAGGTAACGGGGTAGACCCAATGGATGTCGTGGATGAATATGGAGCAGATGCTCTCCGTTGGTTCTTGGCAACAGGATCGACACCAGGGCAAGATGTTCGCTATTCAACAGAAAAGATGGCTGCTGCTTGGAACTTTATTAATAAGATTTGGAACGCCTCCCGTTATGTCTTGATGAATGTTGATGATCTAAAATTAGATCAAATAGAGATTGGACAGGATTTAACTCTGGCTGATCGTTGGATCTTATCTAAACTTCAAACAACGATTGAAGAAGTAACCCGTCTATTTGAGAAATTCGAATTTGGGGAAGCGGGTCGCATTTTGTATCACTTTATCTGGAATGATTATTGTGATTGGTATATTGAAATGACAAAAGAACAACTTCAAGCAGATCATTTGAATAGTCGGACGACCCAATTTGTCCTGATTTATGTTTTGGATCAATTTTTACGTTTACTGCATCCGATTATGCCTTTTGTAACGGAAGAAATCTGGCAACACATCGCGCCATCAGGTGCCAACTTATGCCATGCTAAGTATCCAGAGGTTAAGGTTGAATATCAAAATGATCATTCAGAAAAGGCGATGGATCAACTCATTCAGGTGATTACAGCAGTTAGACAGATTCGCAATGAGATGAATACACCATTATCCAAGCCTTTAGATATTATGATTCAAACCAAAGAAGCTCAAGTCATCACTGATTTACAAGATAATCAGGCTTATATTGATCGCTTCTGCCACTGCCAATCTTTAAAAATTGGTGATGAATTTGCTGTTGATGAAGAAATGGTCACTCAAACATTGCCCTTTGCCCAAGTGTTAATCCCTCTTGCAGGGTTGATTAAGATTGAAGATGAAATTCAACGTCTGCAATCTGAAGTGAGTCGTCTGCAATCCGAAGTGACTCGTGCCAGTAAAAAATTGGACAATGAATCCTTTGTCGCTAAAGCACCGGAAGCAGTCGTTGAGCAAGAACGACAAAAATTAACACAGTATGAAGAACAATTACAAGCGGTTAAAGCGCGAATCGAAACGCTTCAATCGATGAATTAATCCATTAAAGGAGATAAATAAATGGAATTTACAAGGATTGAAGAAGCAACGGACTGGCTTTTAAATCAAGTCAATCCGATACCACGTCCGGATATGACGAAGATGTATCAAGCATTAGAATACATGGGGAATCCCCATCTTGGGTTGCCGGTCCTTCATATTACGGGGACTAATGGTAAAGGATCAGTGGTCGCTTATTTGAGAGACTTATTTCAAAGTCAGGGCTTAAATGTGGGTTCTTTTACTTCACCACATATTGAGCGATTTAATGAACGGATTAGTTATAACCATGAACAGATCTCAGATGAAGCGGTTATTCGTTGGACAAACCGTTTAAAAGAATTGAATACTTATATGGAGACTCATTCAGAGTACGGTCGCTTAATATATTTTGAATTGTTTACCATATTAGCCTGCTTATACTTTCAAGAAAAGAAGCCTGATGTATGTCTTATTGAAGCGGGTATTGGTGGAATGCATGATTGTTCTAATGTTCTGGATGGACAGGTATCTGTTATCACATCCATTGGTTTAGATCACGCAGAAATGTTGGGTGATACTAAAGAAAAGATCGCTTATGAGAAAGCGGGAATTATTAAGCCAGGCCATAGTGCGGTGACTGGTTATATGGAAGAGGGCCCATTAGAGGTTATCGATCAATGGGCTCAGGACCATCATGCTAAAGCCTATCACTATGATAAAGAGTATCAAGTCAGTCAGGTTAAAGATTTGGGGCCTCACGGTGCAGAATTTATTTTTAAGAGTCCTTTATGTTTGAATGAATCATTAGCGGTAAAGATTGCTATGATTGGTGAACATCAAGTCCACAATGCAGCAACTGCTTTACAAGCGTTTATTCTATGGATGCAAGGCCATCATTTAGAAATTGATTGGTCCAAGGCTCTTCAAGCTTTGAGCCAGACTCACTGGATCGGTCGTTTGGAAGCAATTAGTGAGCAGCCTTTGATTTATCTGGATGGAGCTCATAATATGGAAGGATTAACAGCTTTAAAAGAAGTTGTCTCCCATCAATTTAAAGACTATCAGATTGAATTGGTTTATGCTGGACTAAGAAAGAAAAATCAGCACGACCAAGTTCCTTTATTATTAACTTTTGAGGTTGATCAGGTTAATTTTACCGGCTTTGATCATTTTGAATCTATGGAATTGGAAGACTTCCAAGCTATCTTAGAACAAACGGATAAGCCGATAGAACAGGCGTATCATTTTATTGAAGATTGGCCGACATGGATCGACCAGTATTGTCATGACCATAGTGGATCTGATCGTTCTTTACTGTTGATAACAGGTTCTTTATATTTTGTCTCACAAGTTCGGGAATACATTCTGTCACAAAAGCTTAATGGTTAAAGCGCAAACCCCTCCAAGTCATCTAATTATAGGTGAAGGAGGGGTTTTACTATGGCATATATCGATGCTAGTTTGAAAAAGAAGGCGGTTCGGCATCCAGAACAACCAAGAGAAAGACTCGTTCAGTATGGTGTAAAGGCCTTGTCCAATCAAGAATTATTGGCCATCCTATTGAGAACAGGCACTCGAGAGCAATCAGTCATGGATCTAGCTGGGCAGTTCTTGGCTTGTTTTTCTTGTTTAAATGATTTAAAGCAGGCTTCTCTTGAAGAGTTCCAATCGATTAAAGGAATTGGTCGGGTTAAGGCGATTGAATTGAAAGCGGCGATTGAGTTAGGGTCTAGGGTTCATATATCCAATTTACCGAGATATGGTATTGCAACTTCGACCCAGAAAGTCGGTCAGTGGTTAATCCAGGAAATGGGAGACCTGCAACAGGAACATCTTGTTTCGTTGTGTTTAAATACAAAAAATGAAGTGATTCGTAAACAAACCGTTTTTATTGGATCTTTGGCCTCCAGCGTGGCACATCCTCGAGAAATTTTTAAAGAGGCAGTAAAGTATCCTACTGCTCGAATTATTCTGGCTCATAACCATCCATCAGGTAATCCTGATCCATCACCGGCAGATTTATATTTTACCAAGCGGATGATTGCTTGTGGTGATATGATGGGCATTGAATTGTTAGATCATATTATCATTGGGAATGGCATATACCATAGCATTCGAGAGACGAGTAACTTATTTGATTAATACCTCTAAGAAAGAGACTAGACTCTATGATTAGGGCTAACCATAGGATTAGACCTAGGATATCCATTGAATCAAGTTAGGTCTTTTGATATAATTTATCAAGCTATATCATTAATGAGGAGGAAGGAACGTGGCAATTTTTGGCAAGGAACGATTAGGTATTGATCTTGGTACAGCGAATACAGTCATATCGGTTGCTAATAAAGGGATTGCCTTACGGGAACCCTCATTATTGGCAGTTGAAAAGCAGACTCAAAAAGTCGTCGCTTTTGGCCGAGAAGCTAGTAGGATGGAGGGACGTACTTCTGATAATTATGAACTGATTCATCCTTTGCAGCACGGAGCGATCGCTCATTTTTCTTACACTAAACAAATGTTGGCTCACTTTATGTCGGCCTCATTAAAATATTCATTTTCAAAACCGGAAGTGGTTTTAACGGCTCCTTGCGACCTTTCTAAGGTAGAAAGAAAGGCGATTATTGATTCAATTCGTGATCTAGGAATTAATCGAGCAATGATCGTCGAAGCACCTTATGCGGTGGCCTTAGCAGCTGGTTTGGAAGTCGAACAGGCGCGCGGTAAGATGGTTGTAGATATTGGTGAAGGGACGACGGATATTGCAGTTATCTCCTATGGTGAAACAGTAAAGTCTCTAACCCTAAAGCAAGCCTCGGGTAGTATGAATGATAAAATTGCGCAAGCAGTTCGTAATGAACATCAGTTGCTCATTGGTGACTATACTGCTGAGACCTTAAAAATTGTTTTGGGAAATGCTCATTATGAAAGTGATGACCAAGATCATCTATTAGTACGGGGGCGCAGCGTAGCCCAAGGAGTGCCGAGCCAAGCTAAGGTTTCAGCGGCTTTGGTGGCAGAGGCTATCAATGAAGTGATCGGACAAATCCTTTTAGGTATTCGACAAGTATTGGAACAAACACCTATTGAATTATCGGCCGATCTTCTGGAAACTGGAATCCTATTAAGTGGGGGAGGATGTCTCTTAAAGCGTTTAGCAACGCGTATTGAAGGAGAAATTGGAATTCCTGTACGTTCATATGATTATCCTTTTGATGCAGCTGCGATAGGAGCCGGTAAGTTATTTGACCAACTCAATTATCAAAGTAAACAGATCGAGCGTCAAGCACGTCTATAGGAAGAAGGAAGACTATTTATGCTCAATAACAAAAAATTAATTGGGATTCTTTTAGGTGGGATTCTAATTGTTTCCTTGATTAGCTACTCACTTTTCAATTCAACCAACAACATCTTAAAATTGGCAGTGAATGAGACGGTATCTTGGACTGGTCGTGTTCTATCTGAGCCGGTGAACATGGTGGTGCGTTTCGTCAATTCGGTGGATGATTTGGTGAATACCTTTGAGGAAAATGAAGCCTTAAAATCTAAAATCGATCAAGCATACGAGATGCAGGTTCGAATTGCTGACTTAGAGACTGAAAATGAAAAATTACGTTCGCAATTAGATCTAAGTGAAACACTTTCTGAATTTACAACGGTTAATGCTACGGTTATCTCTCGTAATCCCGATCAGTGGACTGAAACTTTGATTATTAATGCGGGTGAAAACAAAAAACTTAAACCAAACATGGCGGTGATGGCAGGAAATGGTCTAGTGGGCCGGGTAATTGAGGTGTATCCAACTTCAGCCAAAGTCTTGCTCCTAATGTCACAAAAGAGTAAAGATGGTATGGTGTCGGCTCGCATCCAAACTGATGATAAAGGGGCCTCGGCGATCGGTGTTCTTAGTGAGTACGATCCCCAGACTAAAGAGTATTTAATGACTCAGGTTTCTCCAGATGCTAAGGTTAAGAAAGGGAACATGGTAATTACCTCTGGATTAGGGGGAGTGATTCCATCAACCTTATTAATCGGTGAAGTTACTTCGACCCAGATGGATAACTATGGTCTTTTCCAAATTGTTCGTATCAAACCCGCCGGAGAAATGACCGATATTCGATTTGTAACTGTGATTCAAAGAGCAGGTGAAGCTAATGAGAAGGACTAATCTGGCTTATAATCAAAGTTATCAACGCGATCGGAATATTAAGGGATTAATTCCCTTGGTCCTGTTAATTGCTTTAGTCGTAGATGCCGCCTTATCTACTTTATTTCCTAAGGCATTTATTGGCGAACAGCAGGTCATAGTGCCTCATTTTTTGGTATATTTTATCCTTGTGTTCGCCTTTTATCTGAGACATTCCTATATTTTATGGTATAGTTTTTTGATCGGTCTGGTTCAAGATGCATATTTAACGACAGTATTGGGCCTATATGCCATCATTTACTATTTATTAACTTATTTTATTCTGAAGACAAGAAGGTACTTTCCAAGGAATGCGATTATTCATTTTATGTTGTTTATTGTGGCGATTACCCTAATCGATTTTGTCGTATATTATTTTTATTTAAGAGTGGGCCTTGTTGATATGAGTGTCCAAACTTACATACTGGTTCGCTTGGGACCTAGTTTAATTTTTAATACTGCAATGGCCTTCTTCTTATATTTCCCAGCAAAAGCTTTACTCCGTTGGTTGGGCTATAATGATCATATTATTTTTTAATGATTTAAAGCTGCTTTTAAAAGCAGCTTTTTTGGTAGGGTCTAAGATTGATAGGCCTTTTTTTAGTATGATATAATACAGATAATTTTAAGAAAGAGGTGCTTGTATGACGATTGATCGACAGTTAGTAAAAGAAGATTTATACCAAGCAGTGAATGGCGACTGGCTTAAAACAGCGGTTATTCCTAATGATAAATCTCGTACAGGAGGGTTTTCAGTTTTAGCGGATGAGCTTGAGGAGACCATGTTGTCAGAAGTGGACCAGATGCTTGCTGGAAACGTTGAATTAGAAGACGAAGCACTATTGGAATTTGTGAAGCTTTATCGACTAGCTTTAGATCAAGATAGTCGCACGAAAATTGGAGTGCAAGAAGCGAAGAAAATCTTGGATTGGATTCTAAAAGCGGAAGACTACGAAAATTTACAAGATAGAATCTATCAAATGATAGAAATGGGTTGGACGAGTCCTTTTAATTTATCGGTTAGCCCAGACCTGAAATCAGCTAAAGAGCATGCTTTATATTTAGATGTACCTAATCTAATTCTACCAGATACTACTTATTATCAAGAAGGAAATAAAAAGGGACAGAGTTTGTTAGCAACTTATGAAAAACAAAGCCAAGCTCTATTAGAAAAATATGGCTATTCAAGTGAAATAGCTGAGTTACTGGTTCAATTAGCTTTGGAATTGGATAAAGATTTTGCTCAAAAGCAAAAATCAAGAGAAGTATTAGCTGATTATACTAAGCAATATAATCCACGTCCTAGCAATGAAGTCATCGCTTATTTTAATAACTTGAAGTTTGATGCGATCATTACAGGCTTGATTGGTTTTGTCCCTGAAAACATTATTGTGACCCAAGTTGAGTTTTTTGAGGCTTGGAACTCTTTCTTTAAAGAAGATGGCTTTAAAAAATTGCAAGCCTGGTTATTGGTCCGAGTTGCTAATGATCTAGCTAATATACTATCTGAAGAAATTCGGCAATTGGCTAGCCAGTATAGTCTGGCCTTATCAGGTAACCCAGAAGTGCAGAGCTTTAAAAAACATGCTTATTATCAAGTCAAAGAAGTTTTTAGTCAGCCAGTAGGTATCTATTATGGTAGGAAATACTTTGGTCCAAAAGCTAAAGCAGATGTGCAAGAGATGGTTGACCAGATGATCAAGGTCTATCAAGACCGATTAAATCAGAATGATTGGTTAAGCCCAGAGACGATCGAAAAAGCAATTCAAAAATTAGATGCCTTTGAAGTCTTGGTAGGTTATCCTGATAGCTATCCTGCTTATTATTCCGATTTAAAAGTCGATTCGGACCAATCTTATTTTAAGAATTTTTGTCAATTACAAGAAATAATAGTGGCCCATCATTTTGAAAAAATGGGTAAAAAAGTAGATCGTACAGAATGGCATATGCCAGCGGATATGGTTAATGCTTACTATAGTCCTTCAGGGAATTTAATTTGCTTCCCAGCGGCGATCTTACAAGCGCCATTTTATAGTTTAGACCAGTCTCGGTCTCAGAATTACGGTGGGATTGGAGCAGTTATTGCTCACGAGATTTCTCATGCATTTGATAATAATGGTGCGAAGATGGATGCTGATGGAAACATTAATAATTGGTGGACAGAAGAAGATTTCCGATCCTTTGAAGCCAAGGCTCAAGCTATGATTGATCAGTGGGATGGTATTCCTTTTAGGCAGGGAAGTGTTAATGGACGACTGACGGTTTCTGAGAATATTGCTGATTGCGGGGGCTTAACGGCAGCTTTACAAGCTTTAAAGCATGAGTCTGACTACCAAATTGATGAATTTTTCTATAATTGGGCGCGGATTTGGTGTCAAAAGGCTCGACCAGAATTTGAAGCGATGTTATTACAAATCGACGTTCACGCACCGGCGGAATTGCGGGCCAATATTCAAGTTCGAAATCTGGATGAATTCCATCAAGAGTTTGCAACGAAAGAAGGAGACTCCATGTATCTTGCTCCTGAAAAACGAGTTCGAATTTGGTAAAACAAATTACAATTAATCATTGACAAGATGAAGATCAGTCTGCTAGAATAAGACTGTTGTTGTATTGTGTAGCACCACATCTGCAACCGCTCAGCTTGTGTATTAAGCACATTGGTCGCGCAAGTTGGCGAGTCTCAAAATAAATTATAGGAGGTGCTTAAATGTACGCTATTATTAAGACAGGCGGTAAGCAAATCAAAGTTGAAGAAGGACAAACAATTTTTGTTGAAAAATTGGACGCTCAAGAAGGCGATAAAGTAAACTTTGAAGAAGTAGTTCTTGTAGGTGGCGAAGGCGAAACTAAAATCGGTTCACCATTCGTATCAGGAGCTTCGGTAGAAGCAACTGTTGAAAAACAAGGACGTGCTAAGAAAGTCGTTACTTTCAAATATAAACGTCGTAAAGATTCACATCGTAAGCAAGGACACCGTCAACCTTATACTAAGTTGACGATTAATGCTATTAAAGCCTAATGATTCGAATTCAGATAGGATTGAGCTCAGATCAAAAGCAAGTTCGTTTTATTGAATTGAAAGGACATGCTGAGATGGCTGATCCAGGATTAGATATCGTTTGCGCGGCAGTTTCTAGTCAGATTATTTCGCTTGAAAATTCTTTGGATCAATTGTTGTCACTTGAGACAGAAGTTGAAATAGATGATGTTCATGGCGGATATTTGAAGCTGACGATTCCACACTTGGACATAAAGAATAGAGATCATGATATCCAATTGTTATGCCAACATGTGATTTTGGCGCTGGCAGTGACGCAAGAATCTTATCCAGAGTATATTCAGATCAAACAAGTTATCGCATAGGAGGTGCAAGTTGATGTTAAAATTAAATTTACAATTATTTGCGACTAAAAAAGGTGGAGGTTCGACTCCTGTCTCTTATACACATCTCCGAGCCCACGAGACGCTACGCTATCTCGT
>OJLW01000889.1_pt1 | contig 12776 bp, 16 predicted proteins | sample 1597021 | NCBI WGS metagenome assembly OJLW01 (sample SAMEA3904676, study PRJEB24821) | metagenome | biome: Builtin; feature: hospital; material: surface | place: USA | collected 2013-06-03
CAGTAAGTATAGTGGATTTAGAACAGCATTAAGTATGAAATCAAAAGAAAACTGGGAGTATGGGCATAAGTATGCAGCTAAACTTTTGCGAATATATGCTATATTTTTTATATTAGTAAATATTATAATAATAGTTAGTAATAGTCTAAATAATACAACTATGACAATCATAGTTGTATTGCAAATGCTATTTTACTTAATCATTGGATATAAAGTTAATAATGCTTTGGCGAAAAAAGAAAATAGTTAGGATCTATTAAGAATTAAAAAAGTATAAAGTTATGTATATTGAAAATGAAAAAATAAACCAATAATACAATGTGACGATATTGAGTCTAGGGATGTAGTATTAATTCTTATTACTTTAGCTGCTAATGCAAATGTTGTATGAACGCAAATGGAAATACAATTATTAATACTAATGTAATAGCAGAAGTAAGCGGTGGTTTAAATTACAAATTAACTTCTAATATAAAAAAGTATAGTTTATGATAAAAAGCTTAAATTAATATTTAAATCAGGACTTGAAGTTGAAATAGAAAATTGACAAGGATAAAAATCAAATACACAATAAAGCCAACAGAACCCTACATGCCTCTTAAAGTGGTGTAAGTCGGGTCTTTTGATTATAAGGAGAAATAATTTGAAGAAGCCTCACCAAAATCCTATGAGTATAAGCAAACAAATAGAAAATTTAATATCTTTAGATTTAGAAATAGAAGATAAAAATTATGCAAAAAGTGTGCTTAACAGAGTATCCTATTATAGGATTGTAAAGGCTCATAGTATAACTTTAAAAGAAAATGGAAAGTACATAGATGGAACTACCTTTGAAAATATAGTTGACCTATATTTATTTGACATGGAACTTAGACATATTTTATTTTCTTTGATGAAGCATATAGAAGTTCATTTAAGAGCTGTAATTACCAATTACTTTTCATTAAAACATGGGAATTTTAGATATAAAGATTTAAATAACTATAATAAAAAGAATTTTCAGAAGAGTACAATAAAGGGACTAGAAAGAGAAATAAAAAGAAATAAGAAATCGCCACTTATAAATAACTTCGAAAAAAATTATGAAGGCGGAGAGATTCCATTCTATGCTGCAATAGAGGTAGCAAGTTTTGGAACAATTTCTAAAATGTACAAGAATATGGAGAATGATGATAAAAAAGAGATTGCCAAAGAATTCGAGGTTGACTATATTTATTTAGAATCTTAGATTGAGAACTTGTCTTATGTCAGAAATATATGTGCTCATTATGGTAGATTGTATGGATCTAAATTAACCAAGACTCCAAAGTTATATAGAGAATATTTAAGACAAGGAATATCAAACAATAGTATTTTTGCCAGTATAATTAATCTCAAAATGTTAGCGGAAGATGATTATTACGATAAATTTCATACTGACTTGTTAGAATTAATTAATAAATATTCATCAGTCAAATTAAAGCACTTAGGGTTTATAGAAAAATGGAAAAGCATTCTTTAATGATTTCTTAATAAGCCAAACAAATGATTATTAAAATGCAGCTCCAAGTGAGCTGTTTTTTATATTATATAGGATGGTATAATAAGACTAATGAAATGGGTTATCAAAGAAGAAAGTTATTTGTATTAGGAAGGTATTATATGGGAAATATTAAGTCTTTCAATTTAGATAATAATTATAGCATTGAGGGTATGTGGGCATTGAACTTAGGAGACCTATTCGAAAAAAATAGCTTTATCTTTTCAGATGAGGCAATACCAGGTAACCTTGAGATATCAAAAGGAAGGATAACTTTAGATATTAATAGTTGTTTTAATAGATTTGGATCTGATTATGATAAGAATGTATATCGTATTTATGGATATTTAAGTTCAGGATTGTTTGTAATTTTGGAAAAATGTTTTATTATTAACAGAGCTTTAAGTGCTCCGGGTTACGTAGTAGAAAAATATCTTGCGAATGTAGCTTATATATTAGATAAAGACCCAATATATACTGATTTTAATATTGAAGAAAAAATTATAGCTACTAAAGTAAATTTTGAAATTGATTACTTGAAGAATTGGTACAATATTGATTTACCGAGATTTGATAATTTAAGGAATTCAAATGGAGTTACTATACATTATAATAATGAATTTTTTGATAAGAATAAATTTGAAATTTTGGATGGGAAATATATTATAAGTTTGAAGAAGGATATTAAAGCAAATCAAGTAATAAATCAGGGAGCACAAGTAAAAACTGAATCATACATATCAATTTATACAAAAGACTATAAAACAGAAACAATTGAAATATTTATGGAAATTGCAAATTGGACTTTAAAACTTAGTGATTTTTTAACACAAACTTTTGGAAGATATACTTATTTTGAATTTTATTTAGAAGACGAGATGAACAGGATGCGTATAGAAGACCTTGGAAATGGGGAATGTAAGTTCACAGTCCTAAATATAAAGGTAGACTTATATTTAGACAAGCTTCAAATGAATCTCCTAAATTAAAAATAAATTCTTTAAGACTAAGTGATATTAAAGACGATTATGGAGAGTTGATTAAAGCATGGTTTGAAGAGAAAGATAAGCTACAGTACATCATCGACTTATACTATCAAAACATGAATTCAAGTTTGGAGATAGAAACCATTCTAGTAAATAAAATAAAAATGTTGGAGACCTACTATGACAATTTTTTACAAGGCCAAGAGGAGAGTCTAACTAATAAGGATTTGAAGTATAATGAAGCAAAAGAAAAAATAAAAAATTATATGAATAGCCTTGAGATCGAAGAATCGACTAAAGAAGAGGTAAATAGACGTCTAGATAAAAATAAAAAGAATAGTACAACGTTGAGAGAAAAATTAGAAGTAGTGTTGGAAAGATTTCCAGATGAACTCAAAGTTGTGTTTTCTGAAATGGATCCTAATTGGAAAGAAGATACTAACTTTATATTTAATTTCTCACGAAGATTAAAAGATACAAGAAATTTTTATACTCATGGAGCAAATAATCGAAGAAATAAAAAAAGACTTAAAACTACAGATGAGTTTTTAAGTGCCAGTTTAGTTTTAGATTTTGTGATTTATTATTTTGTCTTAAGATCTTTGTATGGTGAAAATAGAAATAAAAGGATATATCAGTATCCTTTTTTAAAGTCGAACCTAAGAAAATAATAATTATTAACAAGTAGCTGGTTATGATTTAGGGCAATAATTTAAGTAATTATAACAACTGTTTATACGTAAGAGGCTGTCGGTATAGGGATAAGCGAGATTTAAAATGGTATGGAGTGATTCATCTAAGAAACGGAGATTATGGTCTAGTTGAAATTAAACTAGGTGGAGATAAGTTAATTGAGGAAGGTGCAGATACATTAAGAGATTTAGCATCTAAAATAGATACAAAAAGCATGTCCAACCCATCATTTATGATGGTATTATGCGCCAAAGCACCTTTTGCTTATAAAAGAGATGATGATGTTTACGTAATACCTATTACGGCTTTAAGACCTTAATAGTATCAACATTTATTAAAATATTTCTACATACGAGTTTTTTGAAAATTTTCAAATTTTATTCATACTGACCACTCAAGCTACGCAGAATGTATTACTTTATTGTCAAGAAAATAGAAGTATTTAAAATAAAAATCGGGTGATTCATTTATGCATCACCCGAAAAACTTTCATTTCCAATTCTTGTTGTTTATACAGTCTTATTTTTAAAATTTGTCCAGGATATCGTGGTGTCCAACGTCTAAAAGAAATATCAATTCATTATTTTCATAGAACCAAATAATTCTAATATCCATGTTAACAGAAGACTCCCATATTCCATCTGCACCTTGTATTTTCCTGGTTCTTAAAGATGGATGAGTAGGATTTTCTACAAAAAACTTGAGTTTCTTTTTAGTCTGTTTCTTTTCAGTGTCAGATAGTTTTTTGTAATGTTTTTTGAAGGCCTTCGAATATGTAATTTTATATGACATTACTTGTCCAATTCCTCAAATAGGGAGTCAATAGAATCAAAGATTGGTTGATCACCATTTTTTATAGATTCTTTAATTTCTTTTACTTCAGCCTTTAAATTTTTTATTACATGTTCTGGGTAGATTGCAACTGGGACAAGCACAATTTTTCCATTATCTTCAGTTACTTCGAATTGGTCTCCTTGATTTAATTCCATAGAGTTTACTATATCTTTTGGGATAGTGACTTGTGATTTAGCTTTTAGTTCAACTAACATAACAAAACCTCCTGAGTTAGAAATTCATACTTTCTAACTAAATTATATTTTTGTCTAAGAAAAAAGTCAATATAAGTAGTGGAATTCATTGTAGTATAATTATTACAAAAGACTTGTCCATCTAAGAAGTTTTGAGAGGTGTCTTATGATATTAATGAAGATAATACTTATACTAGTAGGATTAGCTTTTATTACTTTCGGCTATTTAATTTACTTTAAAGAAAAATATAATTTGATTAATGGTTTTGAAAGGGATTTTAAATCAGGTAGAAAGACTGAAGTCTACGCTAAGAAGGTAGGCTTAGTAGAGCTTATTATTGGGATTATTTTTATTTTAATTGGGATTATTGTGATTATAGTAAAATAATTAAAGTTTGAATATGAGGGCATTATGAGATATATATCCACAAGAGATAGAAAAGAATATTCTTATCTTTTAGAGATTTTAGATGCAATAGGTAAATATATTGTTAATTACAAATGGTTAATAACAGATATTGAGGCGTATCCTTTGTCTAGAGATTTGTTTAATTTAATTAATGAAAAGGACTACATAATATTGTCCACAGATAAGTTAATAGATTCTTTAAATGAAGAAAATTTTCAATGGATATGGGCCGTTTTCTCTGCAATACCAGATAATATTTCAGATGAAGAAATATTGAGTTATAGGCTTCCTAATGCAAGGGACAATAATCAACTCTATGAAGATGGTGTTTCTATAATCCAACATCCATTAGCTGAAATTGAAATAGTAGCAGAAGATTCTTCATCTATTTTTATTGTTACGGACAAAAAAGAAGTGTTGGAAACTTTTAAAAAGATATATCCAAATAGTCAGCGAAACTATTAGACAACCTAATTTATCCTTCTATATTTTTTAATATAGAAGGAGTTAGTTGTTATATTTATTGAGAAGTGAATCAAGGTGAAGTGTATTACTATTTAACAAATGAATAGTAATTTAAAATTCATAATAATTAGGTTCTTTAATAAAATTTCAACTTTCTAACATAATTTCAGGACAGTAAACGTGTTAATATGGTAAAGATTATATCTTCAAAAAGAAATTATAAAGTTCATTTAAACATTTATCGAAGGTAGGGGAAGGGAATAGATATATTTTTAGTAACAATTAGAATAATTTTGGCGGCTTTTTTAGGTGCCATTATTGGAATAGAAAGGGAAATTAAAAATAGGGCGGCTGGTTTTAGGACCCATATAATAGTAAGCGTTGGTGCATGCTTAATTATGCTCATTGGAATAGAAGGAATTGGTGAAATATCTGATGACGTTGGACGAGATACGGCAAGAATTGCAGGTCAAGTTGTAAGTGGAATTGGATTTTTGGGCGCAGGTACTATACTTCAGACAAAAGACGGTGTGTCAGGCCTTACCGCAGCTGCGACCTTATGGCTATCTGCTGCAATAGGACTTGCAGTAGGAATTGGATTTCATGAAGGAGCAATAATAGCAACTGTAGTATGTCTAGTGACCTTGATTTCATTAAAGGGTATCAGTAATTTAATAAATGATAGGATATCCAAGTCTTACATTATGGTGTTTGCTAGTGATATCTTCGATGAGGATAACTTTTTAGATTTTGCTTCAAAAGAAGGCGTGGAAATAAGAAGGTTAGACATACTTGATGAAGAGATAGAGGACAAAGCAATGATTAAATCGACTTTATCTTTTCACAAACATTATAATATTGGTAAATTTTTTAAGAGATTAAAATCGGACTATCATTTGGAATCAGTAAAGTTAAATAAGGAAGAATGATCAGACTTTGTTAAGAGCCAAAAAAATTATGAATATTAACTTAAGACATTGAAGATCATTTTTATAGCAAACAAAAACTTACTTATAAGAATTTAATAGAAAAAATCAAAGGTCCTTAGGATGTTAAATCTTAAGGATCTTTTTTATATAAAAATCCTTTGAGAGATAAAATTTGAAATAGAAGATGAAATACAAATTCTTATAAATAAAAAATTTCAAGTATTATTGCAATCTATCGAGTCTCGATATACAATCTAATTATCGATAGTCGATACTAAAGGAGGATAGATTATGTTAAAGGCAAGACATTTAACTTATACAAACTTTGGACTTGTTGAAAAGTGGTATGAGGACATGGCTAAAGAGGGCTGGCAAATTGAAAAAATAATTTTGTCCTTCATCCACAAGTTTAAAAAAGCTGAACCAGAAGATGCCAGATACAAAGTTTCTATTGCACCTAACGAAGGATCTTTTTCTGCCTTCTCTAAGGATGAACTAAGGGACTTTGATGAGATGGCAAAAGACCTTGGTTGGCATCTTGTAGACAGGACCTACAACATAAACATCTACAAGCTTGATGAAGAAAGTCAAGACTCTCTTTATAACGACGAAAAGGAAGAAATTGAAATTTTAAATAAGGGTGCCAAAGGAGAACTAATTTCCTTTAGCATAACTTTTATATTCTTTGTATTTATAGTTTTCTCTATAACTTCTAGATTTTTTTCTAGGGATATATTTTATTCAAACTACCTAATATTTATGTGGCCGGCTGTTATTTTATTTTTTCTTTTCAATACTCTAGCCTTGGGAGACCATATACTTTTTAGAAAGAGGAACAAGGATGTGAAAAGCATAAGTGATATAAAATTTTCAAGACTTACTTTTTCCAAGGCCTTTGTCTTATTATTTTATACTCCAATTATTTTAATGATTCTTGCCTTTGGATCAGAATTTTTACTTCCTAATGATGGGTCTAGTGACAGAACTCATCTAATAAGTCTTCTCTCAACTTTTATTATGATTTCTTTTGTTTATTTCTATCGCAAAAAAATTAAAACAATGAACATAAAAAGAGGTGAGAAAAAATTTATTCTAATCTCAATGGTAATTTTAATTTCTTTAATTACCAATGTATCTATATTTACTTTAATCGACAAATTCTCTACTTCTAATGAGATTGAAAGCCAAGTGGTGGGAGATTTTATAAAGACTAAGGAAAATAGAAGCTTTTTGACAGAAAGCTGCGATTATTATTCATCAGAAAAAAATGATCTTGGTATAAAAAAGACTGTAGTAAAGTCACAGGACCTTGCAGGTAATTTATTTGAAAGAATTCTAAAAAATTCTATGAAGCGCCCTTATAGAGCTGAATTTGTTAAAGACATTTCTGAAACTTATCCTTATGACAGGACTTATATCACATCAGATCAAGAAGACTATTTGATTTTATATAAGAATGTGGTCTTAGAAGTAAGTGGTAATCTAGAGGATGAAAAGGTCCAAGAAGAGATTGCAAAAATCTTGGAGGTGTAAGCATGGCAAGAGATCAATTCCAAACCCTAACAGAGCCCATGTACTTTACCATCTTGGCATTAGGACAAGTTAGAAACGGGGCAGAAATAAGAGCTTGGGTAAGTGAAATCACAGGAGGAAGAATAAACTTAGGGCCAGGAACCCTCTATGCCCTCTTGGCCCAGTTTTTAGAAAATGATTTGATTACAAGAGTTGAAGTAGATAAGAAGGGGAAGTATTATAAAATTACCGACGAGGGGCGAGAACTCCTTGAAGAAGAAGTTAAGAGACTTAGACTTTTAATAGATAACTACGAGAATCATTTTGAAAAGTGATTTAGATAAATATTAGGTGAAATAAATTATATAAATTTAAGTTGTAAAACAGTGGGGTCAAAAGCTCCGCTGTTTTTTGTTTGAATTAAAGTGGTCTTAATAATATACTCTATTTAGAATACATTTCATAAAAATTTTTGAGAGAGGATAAAATTTTATGAGGAAAAAGCTTCTTATTTTGTTAATCATTTTAATCTTGTGCTTTCCAATAAGATATCGCTACAAGGACGGTGGAACAGTTTCTTACAAGGCAATCCTTTATTCCTACACCATCTACCACAGATTGGAATCGGACGAATCTTATTATAGAGGGAGAGAATTTTTAATATTTCCCTTTAATTTTTTAAGATAGGGAATAAATTTAGAAGGTAAAATAATATAAAAACCCCATCTATAATTTGTTACAATGATATTATAGTAAATCAAAATGAAGTAAACAAAGGAGGATCTTATGAGATTTGTTAATAAAGTTCTTGTTATCACTGGTGCTTCCTCTGGTGTAGGAAGGTCTGCAAGCTTTATGGCAGCAGGTGAAGGCGGAAAGGTTTATGCCTTTGCAAGGAGAAAAGAAAAGCTAGAAGCTCTAGCTGATGAAGCCAAGTCATCGGGCTGCAAGGGAGAAATTATTCCAGTGCCAGGAGATGTGTCTAAGCAAGAAGATGTGGATAGACTTTTTGAAAAAGTAAAAAGTGAAAATGACAAGCTTGATGTCCTTATTGCCAACGCTGGTATAATGGACAAGTTCGAACCTGTAACTCACTGCCAAGAAGAAACTTTTGATAGGATTTTCGAAGTTAATGTCAAGGGGACCTTTAGGCTTTTTAAGGCAGCTATCCCTCTAATGAAAAACGGGGGATCCATTGTTGCTACGACTTCAATTGCAGGTGTAAGAGGTGGCAAGGCAGGAGTTGCTTACACAATGTCCAAGAGTGCCATCCATGGTCTTGTGAGAAATACTGCAGCCATGTATGCCAATGACAAGATCCGCTGCAACGCTGTTGCACCTGGTGGTATTGCAACAGAAATCATGGAAAAGCTTAATGATGTCGACGAAAAGGGAATGGAAGTTGTAATGAGAGGGCCAAAACTTGACAAGATGGTGGCAAGTGCTGAAGAAATTGCAGAAAATCTTCTTTTCCTTGCATCTGATCAAGCATCAAACATCAACGGACAAATTTTGGTGTCTGATGGTGGACTTACTAATATGTAATTTTTTAAGTCCCTTATCTTTAGGACCTAAGAAAAAAATAAATTTTAAATAAAATTCACAAGTCTCAGATAAATTGGGATTTGTGAATTATTTTTTTGTCCAGGGGTAAGTTATTTAAGTAAGTTATTTTTAGTAACAAAGGAGAAGAAGATGATAAGATACCAAGGCGTTTCTATGTCTTATGACGGGAAGGAAAAAGTCCTAAGTGATCTCAACTTTGAAATCAAAGATGGAGAATTTTTCGTCTTAGTTGGACCCAGTGGAAGTGGGAAGACTACGACGCTAAAACTTATAAATAGATTGATAGAACAAACTGAGGGAGATATTTTCTTTCAAGGAAAAAATATTAAGGACTATCCCCTAAGGGAAATGAGACTTGAGATGGGTTATGTCTTGCAAGAGATTGCCCTCTTCCCAAATCTCACTGTGGCAGAAAACATTGGACTAATTCCAGAGATGAAAAAGATTAATAAAAAAGAGATTGCCAAGAGGGTGGACTCTCTCTTGAAGCAAGTTGATCTTGACCCAAAAGTTTATAAAAATAGGTTGCCAGAAGACTTGTCTGGTGGAGAAAAACAGAGAATTGGGATCTTAAGGGCTATTGCTGCCAACCCCAAGGTCCTCTTAATGGACGAACCCTTTTCTGCCCTTGACCCAATATCAAGAGGTCAACTCCAAGACTTGGTGAAAGACCTTCACGAAGACTATAAAATTACAACTGTTTTTGTAACTCACGACATGAGAGAGGCCATAAAGCTTGCTGATAGGATTTGCCTAATGAGAGACGGCAAGATTATCCAGATTGGAAGTCCGGAAGACCTTGTCAACAATCCAGCCAATGATTTTGTTGCAAGTTTCTTCAAGGAGGAGGGTGAAATTAATGAATAGTTTGATCACAACATTTGCTGAGAGAAAGGGACAGTGGGTCACTTCTCTTCTTGAACATCTTCAGATTTCATTGATGTCCCTTGTAATTGCAATTGTAATAGCAATTCCCTTGGCCATATTTTTGTCCAACCGCAAAAAAATAAATGAAGGAGTCCTTCAAGTGACGGGAATTTTTCAAACAATTCCTTCTCTTGCCCTCTTGGGACTCTTTATTCCCTTTATGGGGATTGGAAAGCTGCCGGCCATAACGGCCCTTGTGATTTACGCAATCTTTCCAATTTATCAGGGAGCTGTCACTGGATTTGCAGAAATCGACCCTTCTCTTGAAGAAGCAGCCAGGGCCTTTGGCATGACTAAGTGGGAAAAATTAAAAAAATATAAGCTGAGCCTTGCCATGCCAATTATTATGTCTGGTGTGAGGACTTCAAGCATTATGATAATTGGAACTGCAACCCTTGCTGCCCTTGTTGGCGCAGGTGGACTTGGGTCTTTTATCTTATTGGGAATTGATAGAAACAATTCGGCCCTCATTTTAATTGGAGCCTTGTCTTCTGCCCTACTGGCAGTTTTATTTGGAGCCTTGATTAAATTCTTGCAAAATAAAAAGCTGAAGACAATTTTGATTTCCTTTATTATGGCCCTTGTACTTTTGGCCATGTCCTTTGTACCCTTTGGAGGAAGTAAGAATAAGTCTCTTGTAATAGCTGGTAAACTTGGAGCCGAGCCAGAAATCTTAATCAATATGTATAAGGAACTAATTGAAGACGAGACTGATATAAAAGTTGAACTAAAGCCAAACTTTGGAAAGACTAGTTTTCTATATGAAGCCCTAAAGTCAGGAAGTATTGACATCTATCCAGAGTTTACAGGTACAATCACTTCTACACTTTTAAATTCTGATCCAGGAGATATTGAAAAGGATCCAGAAGAATATTATAAGGTGGCAAGAGATGAAATCTTAAAGCAAGATGACTTGGTCTATTTAAACCCAAGTGAATTTCAAAATACCTATGCACTTGCAGTTAGAGAAGACTTTGCAGAAGAAAATAATTTGGAAAAAATTTCTGACTTAAAAAAATTAGAAAAATCTATCCTGGCAGGCTTCACCCTAGAATTTAATGACAGGGAAGATGGGAACAGGGGACTAAAAAGTCTTTACGACCTTCACTTTGATGTGAAGACCATGGAGCCAGCCCTAAGATATACTGCAATAGCCAATGGGTCCATAGGTGTTACTGATGTTTACTCAACAGACAGCCAGATAATCTCCAACAAGTTAAAAGTCTTGGAAGATGATAAAAAATTATTTCCACCTTATCAAGCAGCTCCACTTATGAGAAGTGAGAGCCTAGAAAAATATCCGGATTTGGAGAAAGCTTTAAATAAACTTGCTGGCAAAATCACTTCAGATCAAATGGCAGAGATGAATTATGAAGTTGACGTCAAGGGAAGACCTGCAAGAGATGTGGCAAGGGAATTTTTAATTAAGGAAGGCTTAATTGATGAGTAAGTATAAAAGATGAGGTAAAAAATTTATAAAAAAAGAAAATGGAGCCTAGACTCCATTTTTTAGTGTAAAAATTTATAATAAGTCGTTAGTTTTTAAATTAAAATCCAAAGAGATAAATTGATGCTTCGTAAACCTTATTGTCAATAATCTTTCTGGCACAAGCATAGCCACCTCTTTTAGAATCTTTATTTAAGAGGTTGTCATTGTGGCAAGGAGAATTTTTCCATCTTTTTAAGCAGCCGTCACATGGATCTCCATCTCTTGCTCCAAGAGTGTAACGAGAAAGTGCTAGGTTTTCTCCTAGGTCTTTGTTGTATCCACCAGGACTTTTGTGGTCAGCATCACCAGTAGATATAAATTGGTCTAATTCTTCTTGGGCTCTTAAAAGTGCAAGCCTATTTAATTCCTTATCTTCATTTACTTGGCCAAGACCCTTGGAAGTTCTGTAGTCCATTAGATTTTTCATAAATTTATTTGAGTCGCCAACTGAACCAGTAGGCATTTTATCTTCTGGTTCTAAATTTTTTGCTATCTCTTTAGTTTCTTCTTCAGCTATGGACTTTATTACAGGGCAATCACTGCTAATTATAACTGTGTCTTTTTCCCAAGAAACTTGGTAGCCCGTAGCTTCAGATATAAATCTAATAGGCACGTAAGTTCTACCATCATAGACAAGTGAAGGAGAATCTAGTGAAAGAGATTCTTTTTTGCCACCTGTAATCCTAGTGGCATTCTTAGAATTTATTTCCATTCTAATCTCCACATTATTTTGGTCTCTTATAACAATTCCTCCCTTAGGGTTGTCCTTTGACTTTTTTAAGAAATCAACTTTAAAGCCAAGATTTTCTGATATAAACCTAAGAGGCACCATGGTCCTTTGAGTTGTCATGTCAAGATAAGGGCTTCCCATTTCTTGAGGAGGATTTTTTCTTTCTCCATTGATCATAATATTGATATTTTTATCAGATGCAGAAGGTGGAACTTGTCCTGCCGCGAAAACACAAGTTGGAATAAGGCTCATAATTAATAGGGAACCTATAAGTGCATTTTTTATTTTTTTCATATTCAATCCTCCTTTTAAAAGATTGGGTCGAGATTTAATACTACACATTATTGGTAGAATTGATAAAAGACTATTTAAGATAAAAATATTAATCTATTTTATTTTTTGAAAAAACTATATGTAAGTTATCTTATTTTATTTTCTATCAACTTTTGTTAATTAAAGTATATCAGCTATTTAGCTGTCTCTTATACACATCTGACGCTGCCGACGAGCGATCTAGTGTAGA
>OJLW01000891.1_pt1 | contig 12744 bp, 11 predicted proteins | sample 1597021 | NCBI WGS metagenome assembly OJLW01 (sample SAMEA3904676, study PRJEB24821) | metagenome | biome: Builtin; feature: hospital; material: surface | place: USA | collected 2013-06-03
TGCGTTTGTAGTGGTTATAGACAGCTACTGCCAAGGTCTTTTTTGCCTTATCTTGGCCTATAACATAGTCATTTAAAAATTCATTGATTTCTACAGGTGTGGATAGTTCAAGTTCATAGTCCTCGCTATCATCTATAATTTCATTGTTAATGATTTCGGAACAAAGATCTATACATTCATTACAAATGTATGCATTTGGTCCAGCGATTATTCTTTTTACTTGGCTAGAGTCCTTGCCACAAAATGAACATCTTATTTCGTCGTTTTCAATATTTGCCATTAATCTAACTTACTTTCAATTACTTGGTCAATTAGTCCATATTCTAGGGCTTCTTGCGCTGTCATAGCAAAGTCCCTATCTGTATCTTTTACGATTTTTTCTAGTTTTTGACCAGTGTTATCAGCCAAAATCTTGTTTAATCTTTCTTTGATTTTGATGATTTGTTCAGCTTGGATCACTATATCTGAAGCTTGACCTTGGGCACCACCAGATGGTTGGTGGATCATAATATTTGAATTTGGTAGAGAATATCTCTTGCCTTTTGCCCCAGATGATAATAATACTGCACCCATAGACGCAGCTTGACCTATACAGATAGTTGAAACATCAGGTTTGATGTAATTCATTGTATCATAAATTGCAAGTCCGCTTGTTACAACTCCACCTGGTGAGTTGATATAAAATTGGATGTCCTTATCTGGGTCTTCGCTTTCCAAAAATAAGAGTTGGGCGATGATGATATCGCTCATTTGATCGTTTACTTCTCCAGATAGGAAAATAATCCTATCTTTTAGAAGTCTTGAGTATATATCATAGGCTCTTTCGCCCTTGTTTGTTTGTTCTACTACCGTTGGAACTAGGTAATTTTTAGTATTCATTACAAATCTCCTTATATATTAAGGGTTTGTGATATCTTATTTATCTTCGCTTTCTTTAGAATCTTCTTCGTGGCTGTGGTCGTGGTCTTCACCTACTGCTTTATGATATTCTTCGTGAGGTAGAGCTTTTGCTTTTTCTACTAAGAATTCAACAGCCTTACGTCTTCTTATATTTTCTTTTACTGTATCGTCAGATACATTTTTGCTAAAGATTTCTTTGAATTTTTCGATATCATCAACCCCATACATCTTAGCTGATTCGTTGATTTCAGCTTCAATCTCTTCATCACTTACTTCAAAGCCTTCTTTAAGAGCAACTTCGTCGATTACAAGGTTAGCTTTTACTCTAGCTTCAGCTTGTTCTTTGTATTGGTTTCTGATTTCATTGATATCCATTTGTGTCATTTCAACATATTGAGCTAGAGAAATACCCATTTGTTGTAATCTTTGGTCAAGATTTTGCATCTCGATATCAATTTCACTATTTACCATAGATTCTGGTGCACTTACTTCGCTTGCCTTTACTAGGGCATCGATAGCTTGGTTTTGCATCATATTTGTTCTATAGTTTTCTTTTTCTTCTTTTAGTTTTTCTTTAAGGTCCGCTTTTAATTCATCTAGAGTTTCAAATTCTGAGATGTCCATAGCAAATTCATCGTCAATTTCTGGTAGTTCTTTTTCTGTAATAGAGTTGATTTCTACCTCAAATTTGGCATCTTTTCCTTGGAATTCCTTTGCTTGGTAATCTTCTGGGAATGTTACATTTACATCAAATTTGTCGCCAACTTTATGTCCAGCAACTTGGTCTTCGAAACCTTCGATGAATGTCTTTGAACCTAGTACTAGGTCGTAATCTTCAGCTTTGCCGCCTTCAAATCTTTCCCCATCTAGGTAGCCGTCAAAGTCGATATTTACTGTATCTCCTTCTTTAGCTTCTCTATCTTCAACTGGGATTAATCTAGCATTTTCTTCTTGTTGTTTCTTTAATTCGTTTTCGATATCAGCATCAGTAACTTCAGCTTCAACTTCTTCTATGATTAGATTGTCATAGTCACCTAATACTGGATGTGGTTTTGTTTCAACATCAACTTTGAAAGTAATGTCTTTGCCTTTTTCGATATCGTCAAGGTCAACATTTGGTTGATCAATTGGTTCAAGTTCAAGTTCTTCGATTGCTTTTTCATAAGGTTCTGGGAATACTAGTTGGATAGCTTCATCGTAGAAGATTTCTGGGCCGTACATTTTTTCTAGAACTCTTCTAGGTACGTGGCCAGTTCTAAAGCCATCTAGTCTATATCTTTTCTTATTTCTGTTATAAACCTTGTTTATAGCTTTTTCAAAGTCGTCATATTTTACATCAAATTCAAATTTTGCAATATTATTTTCATGAGATTTTAATTCTGTCATTTATTCCTCCTGCTTGATAGCTACTCATTTTGTTAATATACTTCAATTTAGCTATCAATCAACAATATCAAGGCTTTCTTTAAGGTGATTTATAATATCTTTTTTATTGTTGATTAGTTTCTCTTCGTAAATTAAGTTTTCTATTTCTCTTAGGGTATTCCCTAATTCTTTGCCTTCCTTAAAACCCAAGTCTTTTAGGTCATTGCCATTGATTTTAATTTCATTGCGATTCTTGGGTATATCGTCATCTTTTACCTCAGCTAGTAGGCTAAGTCCAAAGTTGATATTAGAATCATCAGCATGTTTGGTTGATAAGACGTCCGCCCTTTGGAGAGCAAATAAATTTATTAGATTTTCTTCTCCAATGTTTCTAAGAAGCTTTCTAATAGATTTTTTGCTGTAGGTATTGGTATTATCCATGTGTCTTTTTACCAAGATAGATGTGTTTTCTATAAATTTTTTGGAATACTTCAATTCCTTAAGACGCTTTATCAAAAGTTCTTCTGAAAGATTCTGGTGACCAAAAAATCTGCCTTCACCATTTTCATCTATAAAAAATGTATCGATTTTGCCCACATCATGGTAAAGAGCTGCCATCCTTACTTCTAAGATTGGTGGAGTCTTATCTAGGACCTTTAGGCTGTGGTTAAATACGTCATCGGCATGGTGGCTTGAATGTTGGTCAAAACCTATAGTTTTTTTGACTTCTGGAAATATAGATTCCAACAAATTCAATTCATCCAAAATCCTTATGCCCCTTGATGGCCTTGTAGCCAACAAGATCTTGTTTACCTCATCTTGGATGCGCTCTTTTGATATATCATCTATGGATTGGCTTTTTATAGCTTCTTTTAAATCATCGTCAATATCAAAATCAAGGACCGTAGCAAATCGACAAGCTCTCAAAGACCTTAGCCTATCCTCACTTATCCTAGCATAAGGATTGCCAACAGCCCTAATAATTTTCTTTTCTAGGTCATCTTTGCCATTAAAGGGATCGATGATACGTCCTTTTCTCTTTGCCATGGCATTTATGGTAAAATCACGTCTTTTCAAATCTTCATAGATATCGTCAGTATAATAAACAAGACTAGGATGCCTCTTGTCATCGTAGGCATTTTCTGTTCTCATGGTCGTTATTTCGTACTCACATGAGTCTAGAATAACTTTTATTGTTCCAAATTTTTTCCCTATATCGATAGTCTTATAGTCTTTGAAAACTTCAAGAATTTGATCGGGTCTAGCCTTAGTTGTGATATCTATATCATAGTTATCTCGACAAAGAAGCTCATCTCTGACACAGCCACCTACAAGATAAGTTTCAAATCCTGCTTCTTCAAGTTTATCTACGATTTCATTTGTCATCTTCGTCTTCAGTCTTTATATCTATGCCAGCTCTTGCTTTTCTTTGAACTTCTATTTTGTAAGTTACTACATCATCTCCATCGTAAACTTCAACAGATTCTGGTAGTTTAAGCTTTACTTCTCCACTTTTAGCTGTCTTTAGGTTAAATAGATTAATAGGCTCAGTTAAAACTTCATCTATTTCTTTGATGATTGATTCTGGTCCTTTGATTACTATAGAATCTGGAGCAGTGTATGCCTCTGTCATCTCATAGGATGGGTTTATTGAACCTGTAGCATCGATTTTAATTTCTACTCTTTTTGTTTCAAAAACCCTAAAGGATATGTTGGCATCCTCATCAGAAATATCTAAATTGGCAAGCTTTTTGCCTGAACGATCTAGGACATTTATATTGACATTGTGGACTTGCCCATCTATAAGACTTGGATCGTCAATCTTTACTTCTGCCCTGTCCACCTTGTTTATAACGCTGGCAGGACCTTTTACAGTTATCTCTTTGGGATTTATTTCGTTAAGTTCTACTATTTTGCCATCTTTTATTTGATCAGATATAACATAATTTACAGGCAATCTTTTTTCTATTACCTTTTGTATATTTAAGGTAATCTGACTTGGGTCGGCATCTTCCACATTTATGCCAGATGGTATGTCTACCTTTATATTTAGGGATTGGACTCCTTCTTTTAGGTCAGATATGTCTACTGATGCATAAATATTTTCTGGCCTTAAGTCTATAAGCTTTTCTCTGCTTCCCTTTAGCTTTAATGTAGTTGTAATGTTGTCGTTATTTCCTATTATAGTATATCCATTTCTTTCTAGGTCATCTTGATTTTTTATGACAACTGGCACGCCCCTATAAATTTTATTGACATTTGGATTGGTCGAATTTGTAACATAAGTCCACATAAAAATAGCTAGTAGAACTGAAAGGATTTTTAATTTGTTATCAGTTGTTTTCATCTTTATCATCCTTTTTTTCTTGGTCAGCTGGTTGGTAAAACAAGTCTTTCTTTAGTCTGATGCTAAGCGAATCATCATCAAAATACCTATCTATCCTGCCACCTTCTACAACAGAAATATTTCCTGTCTCCTCAGATACAACAAGGACTATACAATCAGATCTTTCCGATATACCAATGGCAGCCCTATGCCTGGTTCCTAGTTCCTTGGAAATGGTGTTAGAGTTTGACAAAGGCAAATAACAAGCTGCTGCTATTATTTCATTCTCATTTATTATAACCGCACCATCGTGAAGAGGAGTATTGGGAATGAATATATTGATTAGTAGCTCACTTGATACATCTGCATGAAGTTCTGTTCCACTTTCAACTATATCATTTAGACCAACTTCTCTTTGGATTACGACAAGGGCACCAATTTTTTGGCGGGATAGGGAGCTTGCCGCTCTGACTAGTTCATCTATAGTATTTTCGTTTCTTTTGACCCTATCGCGAGTTAAAATAGTTCTACCACGACCTATTCTTTCAAGGGCTGATCTTAGCTCTGGTTGGAAGACCACTATTATGAATACTAATGCCACAGTCAAAAATTGGTTCATAACCCAACTTACTGTGTTTAAGTTTAATATATCTGCTAATGAAGCAATAATCAGCACGATAACAAGCCCATTTAAAACTTGCTCTGCCCTGGTATTTCTTAGTAGTGAAAATAGCTTATAAACAGCAAAGGCTATTATTGCAATGTCTATAATATCTGTAATTCTAATCAATAGTATAGAATTAATAAAATTTGTAAGATAGTTCATAATTCCCCTCTTTGTAGTTCTACTAATATGTTACTATTTTTTGCTATTAAAGGGTAGTAAATGGCCAATAAAAAGACCCCAAAGTCCTATAAGGACCAAGGGGTTAGCCAAGCATAACATCTAATATCATCATTATTGCAAAACCTGCGGCAAAACCAAGGGTTCCTATATTTGTATGACTCTCACCCTCGCCTGTAGCTTCCGGTATTAGCTCTTCTACTACTACATAAAACATTGCTCCGGCAGCAAATGACAATAGATATGGTAGTATTGGAATCATAACTTGTGATAATAAGATAGTAATAACAGCAGCAATAGGTTCTACCACACCTGATCCTACTCCAGCCAAGAAAGATTTTTTCTTATCAAATCCAGCTGACCTTAGTGGCATTGATATGATAGCTCCCTCTGGGAAGTTTTGTATAGCAATACCAAGTGATAAGACCAAGGCTTGGGCAAGGCTTACAGAGCCTTTGCCATATATTGCACCAGCGTAGGTTACACCAACCGCCATACCTTCAGGAATATTGTGGATTACTACAGCTAGCACCATCATTGTCGTAGATCTTAAATTATTTTTTGGTCCCTCAGGTTGGTCTGAGTCAATATGTTGGTGGGGTATGGAATTATCCAAAAACAACAAGAAAAATATTCCTATTAAAAATCCAACGGTTGCTGGTATCCAGCTAAATTTGTCCATTTTGACTTCAACCATATCCATGGCTGGTATCAAAAGTGACCAGATACTTGCAGCAACCATAACTCCTGCTGCAAAACCTGATAGACCTTTTTGAACTTTTGGGTTTATCTGATCTCTCATAACAAATACTAGGGCCGAACCCAAGGATGTACCGATTAAGGGAATCATTACCCCCCCCAAAAAACTTGTGAATTCATAAGCTACTACCTAATAATTTGGAGAATCTATCTTCCAAATGTCATCTGCATAGTCAATAATAGTTCTATCCGATGAGAAATATCCAGCATTAGCAATATTTATCAGACATTTTCTTGACCATGCTAATTTGTCTCTGTAGTCAATATTTATTTGCTCATGGGCTTTTTTGTAAGACTCAAAGTCTTCTAAGATGAAGTACCTATCTCCACGAGATCCATCCTGCGGATTGATCAATTCATTGTAAATATCAAGGAACATGTAGGAATTATTGTCATCAAGCTCTCCATTTACTAGGGCATCAACCGCATCTTTAATATCCATATCTGTTTGGTAAAGCTTTCTAGGATTGTAGGTTTTCTCAATTTTCATTAGTTCTTCTACGCTTGCACCAAATCTGTAGTTGTTTTCTTCGCAAGCTTCTTCAAATATTTCAATGTTTGCACCATCAAATGTTCCAAGAGTTGGAGCACCATTAAGCATAAATTTCATATTTCCAGTACCAGATGCTTCCTTACCAGCTGTTGATATTTGTTCACTGACATCTGCTGCTGGATATATCTTTTCTCCATAAGAAACTCTAAAGTTTTCTACAAAAACAACTTTCATTTTTTTATTTACATCCGGGTCGTTATTTACAACTTCTGCCACTTCATTGGCAAGCTTTATTATGCCCTTGGCTCTGAAATATCCTGGAGCTGCCTTTCCACCAAAGATAAAGGTTGTTGGGTAAAAGTCCATGTCAGGATTTTTCTTAAGCTGGTGATATAAATATATTATGTGAAGTATATTTAAGTGTTGACGTTTGTATTCATGTATTCTCTTTACTTGGATATCAAAAATTGATTCTGGGTCAATTTTGATTCCTTCGTGTTCGAGAATATAAGAAGCCAGGCGTTTTTTATTTTTTTGTTTTATATCCCATAGCTCTTTTAATGTTGCCTCATCATCAGCAAATTTTTCTAAGCCTTTTAGTTCGTCTAAGTTGTAGATCCAATTGTCATTGCCAAGTTTTTCTGTAATAAAGCTTGATAATAGACGGTTTGAGTACACCAACCACCTTCTTGGTGTTATACCGTTTGTCTTGTTATTAAATTTATCTGGGAATATTTGGTACCAATGTTTAAAGGTATCAGCTTTAAGTATATCTGTGTGAAGGGCTGCAACACCATTTACAGAAAATCCAACATAAATGGCAAGATTTGCCATATGAACTTGATCATTTATAACTATCCTATACGGATCAATTTCATAATCAGTCATGCCCTCTTCTTTGAAATGTTTTACCAAGCTATCATTGATTTGATAGATAATCTCTAGACATCTTGGAGAAACCTCCTCTACTATATCTATAGGCCATTTTTCAATAGCTTCTTGAAGAACTGTATGGTTAGTAAAGGCAAATACTTTTTTACAAATTTCAAGTGCTTGGTCAAAACTTAGACCATTTTCATCAACCAAAACTCTGATTAATTCAGCAATCGCTATGTTTGGGTGAGTGTCGTTTAGTTGGATGACATGGTATTTGTGGAAGTTTTTGAAACGCATGTCATCTGAGAAATATCTCTTATATTTTTCTACCAAGTCTTGGATGGAAGCAGATACAAAGAAATATTGTTGTTTAAGTCTTAGAACTTTACCAGCTCTTTGCATGTCGTTTGGATATAAAACTCTTGTAATATCTTCTGCCCTGTTCTTTTTGGCAACTGCCGCATCGTACTCAAAGTTGTTGAACTTATCGAATTCAAATTCTTCAAATGGTTCTGCTTGCCATAATCTTAGGGTATTTACCTTGCCATTTTTATATCCAACAACAGGCATATCAAATGGAACAGCCTTTACCTGTTGGTCCTTGAAATTGACAATTCTTGAGTCAGAATCAACCCTAATGGACCAGCCATCTCCATCTTTTATCCAGCTATCACCGTGTTCTTTTTGAAATCCATTTTCAAATGTTTGTTTGAAAATACCCTCACGGTAGCGAACGCCGTAGCCGTACATATTGATATCTTGAGTTGCTGCAGAGTCCATAAAGCAAGCCGCAAGTCTACCTAGGCCACCGTTACCCAAAGCGGCATCGTCTTCATAATCCTCTATGGCTTCAAAATCAACGTCAATCTCATTTAATAATTCTTTTACTTCATCATAAATACCTAGGTTTATGAGGTTATTTCCTAATGACTTACCTACCAAAAACTCTGCAGAAAAATAATAAGCACTTTTCTCATAGCGAGAATTTGCCTTACTTTGCCTCCAACTTTGGTTTATACGTTCCATTATTGTATCGCAAAGGGCATCGTATTTATCTTTTTCACTTGTTTCATCAAAACTTTTCAGAGTAATCCTCTGTAGGTTTTCTACATAATTTTCTATAAATTTATTTTTTTCTATTTTATCCATTGTATCTCCCATATAATCTAGACATTTCTTTAATCTTTAATGCTAGTTCTTCTGTAAAATCTTCTTCCTTCGCTCTCCACTTCCAATTATCACCCAGAGTTCCAGGTCTGTTGATTTGTGAAGTATTTTTCAAGAAATCTTGGATTTCAAACATGGCCAAATCAGAAACTGAGGCCATAAGATTTCTGATGATCCTCCATTGATAATCATCTCCATCCTCTAGACCAAAGTATCTTTCTACTAATTCTAAGTCTTCCTCATCCATAGTTTCAAGCCAACCCTTTAGGGTTGATGAATCGTGGGTTGATGAGTAAACTACTGAGTTTCTCAAGTAATTGTGAGGCAGATAATTGCTATCAAAGTTCTCTCCAAAGGCAAATTGAATAACATTCATACCTGGAAAACCGTAAGTATCCTTTAGGTCATCGACCTCTTTAGTTATATAACCCAAATCTTCTGCAATAAATTGCTTATCTGGGAATTTCTTTTTTATATGATCAAAAAAGTCATAGCCTCCGCCTTCTATCCAATCACCAAATTTAGCATTTTCATCGCTGGCAGGTATGGCATAGAACTTTTCAAAGCCTCTAAAATGATCAAGCCTTAGCAGGTCATAAGTCCTAAAGGCCATATCGATTCTTTTTTCCCAAAAGCTATAAGAGTCTTTTTTCATCTTATCCCAATCGTATACAGGATTTCCCCAAAGCTGGCCATCTTCAGAATAGGCATCTGGTGGTGCTCCTCCAACTGTGATAGCTTCTTTGCTTTCTGGATCTAACTTCAATATATCAGAATTGACCCAAGCATCGCAAGAATCATAGGCCACATATATTGGCAAGTCTCCAATGATTTGGATATTTCTCCTGTTGGCGTATTGTTTTAGTTCATTCCATTGTTTAAAGAATTCATACTGGATGAAAATATAAAAATCAATATCTTCTTGGTGTTTTTCTTTAAATTCTTTTAGGGCGCTTTTGTCCCTATCACGTAATTTCTCGTCCCATTCAATCCAGCTAATGTCTAAAGAGTCACGTTTTATAGCCATAAATAGGGCATAATCTTCTATCCAAAATGCTTCTTCTTTTCTAAAAGCTTTAATCTCTTTATCAAGTTTGCCTTTGGAGTTCTCATAGGCTTTTTCTAGTATCCTATATCTTAGATTGTATTGGATGGCATAGTCAACGTACCTATCGTTGTCCCCAAAATTAAGTGACTCCAAGTCTTCTTTTTCCAAAAGACCATCTTCTATTAGCATATCCAAGTCTACAAAGTATGGATTGCCAGCAAAAGATGAGAATGATTGGTAAGGACTATCGCCATAGGAAGTTTGTCCCAATGGCAAAATTTGCCAATACCTTAGTGATGCATCAGATATAAAATCTACCACTTTGTAGGCTTCTTTACCAAATGTTCCTATACCATAGGCTGATGGTATAGAAAATATAGGCATTATAACTCCATTGCCTCTTTGTAATCTGTCTTGTACTTTTTTCATCAAATCTCCTTAGACTAGTTTCATAAAATTTATAACAGGTACTTCATAAGGATGGTTTTCTTTTATAATCATAAAAACTCTGTCCTTATCGACTTCTTTTACTCTAAATTCCAATTTTGCTTCCTTGACAGTAGTATGCTCTCCTATCTTTCCTATGTCGGGATTTGAACCTTCTAGAGGAGTAAAGTGGCCTATCACTGGACTTTCTGCAAAGACTGAATCATATCCGTCATCATATAAAAATCCTTCATTGTTTAGTGCATCTATAAGAGTCCACTTATCCTCATCAGGAATATAAACTTCACATTTAAGATATGCCATAATCTTTCCTTTCAAAATATATAAGTCCACTATAAGTTCTACTTTGTCTTTCAAATTGATTAAAATCTACCCTGTATGGTCTGCCCCAGCTTGAAATTACAAGCTCGTGATGATCTCCCATATCGTTACATTCGGTAATAGTCACTCCATGGTGGCTCATAACTTTTACCTCAGGGCTTAGCCAATTGATAAAGATTACAGGCAAGTCCCTATACAAAGCTTCATTGATAAAGTCAATCTTCTGGGTCTTGCTTTTCTTCTTAAACATAAAGTCTTCCATTATATGACTATTAAGTTTAAGGTTCCTGTCAGCAATTATTCTCTTGCTCCTTCGATCAAGGGCAAGGACTGTAGGCACTCCATTGGCATGGGGTCTAAGCTTTTTAAAAAATTCATAATGATAGGCATTGTATTCTTCAAGGGTAAAGATTTCATCTTTGTGGTAGAGGTAAAGATAGGTGTTGGTAAAGGCTGTCACCACGCAAGACCTGTCTCTATAAAACTTATTTACCCCCATGTGCATGAGAGAATTTTGAAAACCACCGTAGTAAATACCCTGAGGGACTTTTATTGGCACAAATTTACCTACTTGGCTATTTTTTAGCTTCATCTTTGTATCCTTGTATAAAATTCTTCTTCTGCTTATCCATTATATCTTTTTGATTGAAACCTTTCTTTATAAGCCTTTGTTCGACCTTCTCATGAGCTAGGGTGTATAAAACAGAGGCAACTGGGATACTAACAAGCATACCCACAATTCCAAAAAGTGAACCACCTATAGTTACAGAAGCCAAAACCCAAACGGCAGGAAGACCTACTTGAGCATTGGCAATGGCAGGATAGATCACATTTTCTTGAACTTGTTGCATTATAACATCATATATCAAAAATATAAGGGCCTTGATTGGCGATTCAATAAATATAATTACTGCAGATATTCCAGCTCCAGCTATAGGACCAAAAATCGGAATCAAATCTGATAGGCCCACCAGTATTGAGATCATTGGAGCATTTGGTATAGAAAAAATCACCATGCCTATATAGGTTAGGACAATTAGCAAGGCTACTGATATCATCCTAGAATAAATGTAGTCTTTAAAAGTGTGGTAGGATAAAGAAAAAACTTTATTTACGTAGTCCGCATCTTTTTCATCTAGAAAAGCATACAAAAGCTTATTTCCATTTAATTTTAGCATATCCTTATAAATAAGTACAAAGATTGAAAAAACAACCACAGTAAAAATAGTAATGGCACTTGATCCGATTGAATTTATTATACTTGAAGTCATAGTCAGCAATGATTTGCTATTGGTATTTATATATTTAAAAATCGGCCCATTCACACTTAACCAATTCACATCCTTGGTTATTTCCCTAAAATCATTAGCATAGTTTTCAGTTAAGGAATTATTCTTCAAAATTTTATAGGTCTCATCTACAAAAACTGGCCATTTACGGCTTAAGGTTAAAGCAGATTTGATAATTTGTGGAATAAAGATATTTAATAGCAAGGTTAAAAATAGCAAGACGCATATCCAGGATAAAACCAGGGATACACCACGAATTACATTTTCCTGCTTTGGATCCTTATAATTTTCTCTAATCAACCTATAGAAAAAGTTCATAGGTATATTTATGATGTAGGCTAACATAAAGCCCATGATGAATGGTTGGATAATTCTTATAAATTTGCCTAGAAAATCTAAAATTTCTCTAAGGTACCAGAAGGTAAAAAATACCCCAAGTCCTATCAATATTATTTTGAGTATGTTTTTTGATCTTTCATCTAAATTGTGCATTTATTTTCTCCTAGTAATTTACAATAATTTTACCCCTAATGATATTTTTTCTCTAAAATAAATTTTGGGATATAATCTATATAAGAAATCCAAAGGAGGAAATTTTGAGTAAATGTTATATAATCGCAGGTGGAGAATTTGATGGTTTTTATGACCAAATCAAAGAAGATGACCTGGTAATTGCTGCTGATAAGGGCTACGAATATGTAAAAGAGGAGGGCCTTAAAGCAGATTTTATTGTAGGAGACTTTGATTCAACTAGCCTACCTGATGATGAAAATGTCATTAAATTAAGCCCAATTAAAGATGATACCGACACAAAGTCAGCCATGAAAATCGCCCAAGATAAGGGCTATAAGGAAATAATAATTTATGGAGGCTTGGGAGGACGTGAGTCCCATACCATATCAAATATAA
>OJLW01000894.1_pt1 | contig 12704 bp, 11 predicted proteins | sample 1597021 | NCBI WGS metagenome assembly OJLW01 (sample SAMEA3904676, study PRJEB24821) | metagenome | biome: Builtin; feature: hospital; material: surface | place: USA | collected 2013-06-03
CTACACTAGATCGCTCGTCGGCAGCGTCAGATGTGTATAAGAGACAGGTACTACTCTTAATGCAGAGGCTCAAGGTACAGCAGAAGCTTTTGGTGAAATTTATCTAGATGGCAAAGCAGGAAATGATGATAATGATGGTAAAAGTACAGCCACTGCGGTCAAGACTTTTGCTAAAGCTAAAGAGTTGGCAAGCGATGATTTAAATATAAAAAATATCTATATTTCTGGGACTGTTGATTTAGAAGGTGATATATCTCTAAAAGGAACTAATGCTAAGGTTTATAGAGCAAATGATTTTAATAATTATCTTTTTAGAGTTAAGAAAGAAAATAATGTTACATTAACTGATATCACAATAGATGGTAATAGTGAAAATGCAACTGATAGTAAAGAATCTCTTATAGAGGTAATAGGAACATTAAATATAGGTGAAAATACAATTTTAGAAAATAATAAAATTGCTACTGGTGAGAATGTTGACGATCTACCAAGGGTGGAGCTGTTTTTGTAAATTCTGGTACTTTGAATATGAGTTCAGGTATCATAAAAAACAATAATGCTACATTTGGTGGTGGTGTATCAGTCCAAAAAAGAGGCACATTTAACTTTACAGGTGGTGTGATTGAGAATAATGAAGCTCTATCTGGGTTAGTAACAAAAAGCTCAACAAACTATGCTGCTTCCGGTGGTGGAATATGTGTCGATAATGTAGGGGTTCTTAATATTTCAGATGATGCAGTAGTACAAAATAATTATTCTCAAGAAACTGGTGGTGGAATTGCCATAGGTTCTCAAGGTGCTACTACAGATGGAAATAATACACTAAACATGAATGGTGGAACTATAGACTCTAATGAATCTGGTGCTTGTGGTGGTGGAATATTCATACAAGCAGGATATTCTAGCTATAGGAATAAAGCATATATAAATTCTGGTCGAATTACTAATAACACTATGCAAGGCACTGGTAAAATGAATCATGCTTTTGGTGGTGGAGGTATTTATGTTAATGGGTTTGGACCTGGATTTAATTTTTATAATGGAGAATTATATTTAAGAAATGCTATAGTTACAGACAACTATTCTGATTTTGATGGAGCAGGGTATGCATCTTGTCCTGTATCTTTGACAAAAGTTTATGTAACTAATGGAGTTGCTCTATATGGCAATAATGCAAGTGAATTAGGAAATGAAATATATATATATAGTAATACAAATCCTAAAGAATACGGTGGCCATGCAGGTAATCCTGAATATGAAATAGCAGATAGAATGCTTGGTGGAAATCCATATAGATGGCAAAATGAAGATAACTCATTTCTTAAAATAGAAGATCATAAAGGAACATTAACAGAACATGATCAGAAGTTGGCTTTACACACAGCAGAACAAGCAAATGATCTAGCAAAAAAACTAGGCAAAGTAATTATCTCTGGAAATAAATCAGCAACCAGAGGTGGTGGTATTGGATCTAATGGTACAGTTATATTTGGTGTAGAAAAGGACTTAACTGAAATAGCAGTAAGTAAGGTCTGGGATGATAATGACAATAAAGATAAAACTAGACCAGAATCTATCGAAGTTCAGTTAATTGCTAAATTGAAAGGCTCAAATGAAGAATTTGTTGTAGAAACAAGAACAATAGATGCAAAAGCAGAATGGAAAACTGTATTTAAAAATCTTCCAAAAGAAAATAATGGAGTAGAACTAGAGTACTCTGTAAAAGAAAAAGACATCACAGGATACGATAGTAAAATTAGTGGAAATGCAGAAGATGGATTTACCATTGAAAATAAACCTACTCCAACTACTACAACAACCACTACTGAAGCAACAACTTCAACATCTACAACAGAGGCAACAACCTCAACTACAACCACAGAAACTACTACAAGCTATACAACTGGCACAACTGCTCCGACAACAAGTGGTACAGAACCTGTAACTAGTCCTACAACTACTCCAAAAGTACCACCAACCACAGGTGAGAGAGTAGAGATATCAATGGGAGTATCATTACTCTTACTAGCTGTTGCAGGAGTAATGTTAGCAGTTAGAAAAAGACGTGAAGATTAATTAACTTAAGTGCAAATCTTCAAATGAACTTTGTTTATTTCAGAAACAATAGAAGTTAAAAATACTCTTGGACTTTATAAAAGTTCCAAGAGTATTTTATTATGCGATTCAATTATTGTGGAGCTAAGAATTTATCAGTAGTTATTTTCACTTTAATCAGCTCAGAATCTACAAGAGTATATTCAATATTAATATCTTTATTTTCTGTAGAATTAAATCTAATAATAGTTTCATTATTATTACTACTAATTCGAGCAACATCGCTATATTCATTAGCGTGGGCTTGGATTATGTCATCTTCTTTTGATTTGAAACTAACACCGTTACTTAATTCCATATCTGAGAAAACTCCTTTGTTAGTAATTGTAATAGAGTAAACAGGTGCTGAGTCTACAGATCTAGCTTTTTCCTCAAGATTAATGATGTCAACAATAACGATGTCGTCACTAGCTTCACTGTTTACGAAAGGTACACCTAGAGCGTAACTATATTGCTCTAGTTCACCAGTTTTTGTACTCTCGTAACCTAGGTCAATTAGATCTTTTGTGAAAAAAGGTAGTTTAAAATTTTTTGCCCCAAGTTTAATTCCTGTAAAATCATACTTGTTTTGAGAGCTTAAACTATCTTTTGGTTTTTCAGTATTTTTATTATCTTCATTATTTGATAAATTACTGTTTGAACTACTTTTGCTTGCTTTACTATCTTCAGAATTTACTGAGTTGTTTGATAGTTTTTGGGAATTTTCAGATTCATTAGACTTTTCAGATGAGTCTTTAGTATTGTTTCTCTCTGTTAGACCAGGTTTATCTGATTTAGAAGCAGTTGTTTTCGTGGATTTATCTGTAGCCTCCTTAGAGTTCTTATTAGGTACTGTTAACTTATGGGTGTTTTCGTCCTCCATAGAATCAGAAGTACTCATTTCATTAGCTCCTTCTGAAGTACCATCGATCTCAGCTCCAGTTCTTGTATTGCATGCAGAAATCATTAAGCTGGCGGATAATATTAATACCAATGCTATTTTTTGTTTGAATTTTTTCATATTTAGTCCTTTAACATTTAATTGTAACTTCAGTATAATATAAAAATACGAATTGTTTTATCAATGAATGTAAACAAATGCATATTATCCTGGAGGTAGCAACTTGCAAAATACTAAAAGATATAGAGATCTAACGGTTATGGATTTGGGGGAGAAGAGCTTAGTTTTTTCCTGTGATACTTCCTCGAGCAGTGGTGAGAAGCCTTCAGATTATCTAAATGTATCACCAGAACTTACAGCAAGGTACTGTCTTAGAGTTGCTCTATTGGAATTATTAGCAGTCAATGCGAATCCTACCATGACATTTAATTTAATTGGGAATGAGATTAATCCTACAGGTCAGGCGATGTTAGAAGGTATACAATCAGAACTTGATTTAGCTTGGTATCCAGAGATTTTGCAAAATGGTAGTACAGAAGAGAATATGCCGACTTCTATGACTAGTGTATCAGTACTTCTAGTAGGAGAAGTTTTGAATAAAGAGATTTTAATCCAGCGTGCTGAAGCGGATAATTTGGTTATACAGATTGGTAGGAGGTCTGTTGGACCAGAAGTCCTGGAATTTGAGGACAAAATGATCCAATACGAAGATGTTAAACAGTTAAGAGACATCTCTGCAGTTAGAGAGATTGTTCCTGTAGGATCTAGAGGAATTCTGTATGAAGCCGAGACTTTAGCTGAGTGCAATAATTTGAAATTTGAATTGGAAGAAAATTTAATTGGCAACTCGGATCTAATTAAATCTGCCGGTCCCGCAACTACTGTGTTGGTGGCAGTAGAAAAGAGCATAGCTGACACCTTACTAGAGCGTTTTAAAGAAAAAGAAGCGAGAGTAATTGGAAGATTAGTTTAATAGGGAAAGTTGATTTTAACTAGAATTAGTTACTATAAGAATTAACTAAGCAGGGAGAAAATAAAATGCTAGATAGTTTCATGGTATATCTACTGTTTTTTACTAGAATACCTATAAGATATGAATTTAAAGATTTTGAAAGAACTTTTAAAAATAGTATATGGTTCTTGCCGATTTTTGGTCTGATCTATGGTGGCTTGCTGGGAATTATTTTTGGATTGAGTTTATTTTTATTGAAGTCATTAGAAATTTCTTTAGTTATTCTAATTGTAATGGATGCGATGATTTCCGGAGCTTTGCATTTTGATGGTTTAGCTGACACTGCTGATGGTTTGTTCTCAGGTAGAAGTCCAGAAAGAATGAAAGAGATTATGCGAGATTCTAGGATAGGTAGTTTCGGTACAGTTGCTCTTATATCCTATGTTATGTTGTTTTTCTTTGCTTTAAAAGAACTTCTAACTCAATTATTTATGCCAAATGCTATTGTTCAACTAGGAAATATTATTCCAGCTGCTATATATGTTGCCGGTATTTATATGGTATCTAAAGCAGGTATGGCTTTTATGCACTGGAATTACAAGTATGCTAACGAGCAGGGACAAGGTAAAATTTCTGAAAATATCCCTAAATATCAGATAATAATCTCTCAAGTTTTAAGCTTAGTAATAATGACCCTAATATTCTCCTGGAAAGCAATAGTTACATATTTAATTACTTGTCTAGTATTGTACGGTTATAAATTATTCGTGCACAAAAAGATTAATGGAATGACTGGGGATACTCTGGGGGCTACATGTCAGATTGTTAATGTTGTCTTTGTTTTAACCTTATTAGTAATCAATAATGTGATTGATTATATTCACTTGATTTTATAATTTTTGCGGAAAAGTATAGGAGTAATAATAGATGCGTTTAGTTATGGCAAGACATGGTCAAACAACTTTGAATGTGGGAAAGAAATTCTACGGTGAATTGGACCCTGATTTAACTGCGTTGGGAAAAGAGCAGGCTCTGGACTTAGCAAGGAAGCTAGAACAAAATAACTTTATCCCGGATAAAATTTATACAAGTGCTGTTAAAAGAACCATGGTAACAACTCAAATTATAACTGAAGCAAATGCTTATACTGCAGAAGTAATACATGATCCTAGATTTAGAGAAAAAAGTTTTGGCCGTTGGGAAGGGCTCGATGCAGATGAGATTGAGGCTAAATATCCTGACGAATGGTGGGCGTATATAGAAGACGCTATAAATTTTCAACCAGAAGGTGCTGAATCTTATTTGCATTTCAAGGAGAGAATTAATGCTGCTTTTGTAGATGCGATTAAAACATCCTTAGATGAGGGTTTAGATAATTTACTTATTATAGGGCATAACGGTGTGCTACGAGATTTAAGTAATAGATTTTTAGAAACTGATACAGGATACTGGGATATTTATTTCTATCAGGGAAATCTGCATATTTATGATATTAATTCCTTAGACCAGCTTGGCCAGGGTAACCTCTTGCAGGAAATTATTTAAGTACAGGTGCTTTTTCAGCTAATTGTTCAAGAAAAATAAAAATTATTCTCAAATACTGAATAAATATAGAGCAAAATTAGAAATAATAGTGTAGAATACGAACAATAATCAATTTTGAGCAATCAAAAATATGTATAGGTGAGCAGAATGAATTTTAAACGTAGTGAACGCTTAGTCGATATGACAGCACTTTTAGTGCAGAATCCGCATAAATTATTTACATTAAAAGATTTTACAACAAGATATGGTGCTGCTAAATCTTCTATTAGTGAAGATGTTGCTATTTTGCGTAAAACTTTCCAACACCAAGGTCTAGGCCAAGTTAATACTTATATAGGTGTTAGTGGAGGTTTCGAGTATATTCCATTAATTCCACGTGATAAGCAAATTGAACTAGTTGAATCTATTATTGAACTAATAGATGATGAGAAGAGAATTCTACCTGGTGGTTATATTTATATCTCTGATCTAATAGAGAAACCTAATGTGCTTAGGGAGATTGGAAAAATTCTAGCAAGCCAACATCCAGATGATGATATCGACTACATAATGACTGTCGCTACAAAAGGTATTCCTATAGCTCAAGCCTTAAGTTATGAATTAAACGTTCCTACTTTAATTGCGAGAAAAGAATCAAAAGTTACTGAAGGTTCTACAGTATCTATTAAATACTCATCTCAATCTAATCCAAGACTGGTAAAAAATATGGAGATAGGAAGAGAGAGCATTAGACCAAACTCTAAGGTTATTTTAGTGGATGACTTTATTAGAGGTGGTGGAACAATTAAAGGTATGGAGCAGTTAGTAAATATTTTCGACTCAACTGTTGTTGCAAGATATATTTTCTGCGAAAACGTCGATGCCGAGAAAGTTAAACCTAAGGATATTCAATCTTTGGTTAGAATAGACGGTCAAAATCTCCAAAATGGAATTATTAAAGTAGGACTTGGATCATTGTTTGATTAATTGTTCGGGTTTTGTATTCATAAAATGGTAATTTATTTAAAATAATGCACTTAAGCATAATTTTGCTTGTGTAAAAACACGAAAACTCGAAATATGCACCTGAAAATGAAATTAAACGTTCGACATTTACAAATTATTAATGTATACTCTTAGCATAAAGTTCGTATTTAAGAAGGAGTGCGTAAATGGAAAAGTTTTTCAAATTGAAGAAATATGGAACTAATATTTCTACAGAAGTTTTGGCAGGTTTAACTACATTCTTTGCAATGAGTTATATCCTAATTGTTAACCCAAGTGTATTGTCTGATGCAGGCATGCCATGGGGTGGTGTTTACTTAGCAACAATTTTATCAGCAGCTATTGGTACTTTAATCATGGGTCTATATGGTAACGTACCTTATGCAGTTGCTCCAGGTATGGGATTGAATCAATTCTTTGCTTTAACAGTTGTAAAGGCATTAGGATTCTCATGGCAAGAAGCTCTTTCAATGGTCTTCATTTGTGGTGTATTCAACGTCTTGATTACAGTTACAAGTGTTCGTAAGAAGATTATTGCAGCAATTCCAGAAAACTTACAATATGCTATTGGTGGTGGTATCGGTATTTTCGTTGCTTACTTAGGTTTCATAAACGCAGGTGTATTAGAAAATGTTCCTGCAGGTGAAGCAGGTTCAAAAGCTTTAATCCCATCATTAGGATCATTTACAAATCCAGTTTTAATCGTTGCTATGATTGGTCTAGTAATCACAATTGTACTAGCAGTTCTAAATGTTAAAGGTAGTATTCTAATTGGTATTATTGCAACAGCTATTATTGGTATTCCTTTCGGTGTTACACATCTAAATGGTGATATTGTTTCAGTTAAAGAAGCATTCCAAGGCTTAGGTACAACATTTGGTGCAATCTTCACTAAAGAAGGTATTCCATCATTATTCACAGGTGGTTGGGACAGATTATTAATCTCAGCAGTTACAATTTTCTCATTCAGTTTGTCAGACGTATTTGACACAATCGGAACATTCATCGGAGCAGGTAGAAGCTCAGGTATCTTCTCACAAGAAGAAGTTGATAAGATGCAAGAAACAGTTGGTTTCGAAACAAGATTAGATAGAGCTATGGTTGCTGACTCAGTTGCAACATCAACAGGTGCTATCTTAGGTACATCAAACGCAACAACATTCGTTGAATCAGCAGCAGGTATCGGTGCTGGTGGTAGAACAGGTTTAGCTTCAGTTGTTACAGCTATAATGTTCTTACTCTGCATCTTTATTGCTCCATTAGCAAGTGTAATCCCAAGTGCAGCAACAGCTCCAGCTTTGATCGTAGTTGGTATCATGATGTTAGGTAGCTTTGGTAAAATTAACTGGGAAGATCTCTCAGAGGCAGTTCCATGCTTCTTCACAAGTATCTTCATGGGTCTAAGTTACTCAATCTCATACGGTATTGCATTTGGTTTCATAACATACACAATTGTTAAAATAACAAAGAAAGAATGGAAAGATTTGAACCCAATAATTATTGTTTCATCACTACTATTCATACTTTACTTCATTGTTATGGCTAAACTATAATTTTAAATAAATTATGAGATTAACGAACAGCATCCTACTTGTTAGGGTGCTGTTTTTATTATGAGGGTGATTTTGAAAAGTGGATTTGCTTTTGTAGGGTTATTATCAAATTGTAAAATTATTAGCGGGCAAAATTAGCGAGCAAAAGGACAGAATTTATATATGCTATAATTTCTTTATCCAATTATCAGGGTAATTAGTATTACCCCTAACACTCAATTTAAGGAGAATCCTTATGGATAACAACGAAAATAAACGACCTCGAATGAGTAAAGCAGAAGCGGCAAGAGTTCTTGGCGTTGATATTAATGCCAATGATTATGAAATTGAATCTGCCTATACTCGCAAAAATATGGCTATGAGAGGGCAAGTAACTGCTGAATCAGCCGAGTTCAATAGGCAGATTAATGAAGCATATGATGTTTTGCGAGGGTTCGAAGAATATAGCTTCCAAGGTAGAGAAATAGGTGGTAAGAAGACCGGCGAATGGGCTAATATTTGGCACTATGGTAAGTATTATTTATTAGCAGGAGTAATTGCTTTCGTATTTATATTCGGAATGATTTTCTCAGTGAAAAATACTCCTGAATACGATATGGTTCTTGGGGTTTTTGGAGAATTTATAGAAAATGCAGATTCCTTAAAAGTAGATAAAGTTTTAAAGATAGAAACTATAATTAATGAGCAAAATAAGGAAATAAATAATTTAAGGACTAGTTTTAATTTTATCTCAGATAACAAGGATGCTGAAGCTAGGATTGTTAATGCGTCTTATTCTGTAAGAACACTCCTTTTATCTGGTGCAGAGCATTATGATGTCTTGATTTTAGACAAAGAACAATATGAGTTTTTCTTAGAAAAAGGTGCTTTGATGCCTTTGGATGATGTTTATAACCAGATTGAAACAAATCATCCTGAATTATTGCAGGATTATTTTAGTGCATCTATTGGAAGGGTAAAACAAGAAAACTTACCAGATGATTGGGTGAATAAGTCTCATGTGTATGCTTTTAATTTAAGCAAAAACCAAGCTCTAAATGGTATTGATATTATTGGCGAGGATCAATATGTAGCTGTGGCATTCAATACCAAGCAAGATCAAATGGCAAAAGCAACAGTTTATAATCTTCTCACTAGCATTACAGATTGGTATAACCCAGAAATGATTAAGCTGAATAACAAATCTAAAAATCCTGATCCTGAAACTGAGTATTACAGAGCTAAAGACAGAGAAAAAGATGCAGAATATGATAAAGTCTTTGAGGAAGAATAGATAGTATGAAGATTGCAATATTGTAAAAATAGATTAAGAAAAAATAAAACCGTGTCAGCTAAAAAGATGCTACACGGTTTGTTTATTATAGTTTATCGGATTTCATTCGAACGGATTCAAGTAGCTCAAGACATTCACTTTTATTTAATTCTCGAATTTCTGAATCAGCTTCATCTTGAAGCTCAATTGAACCATAACTTACTCTATGTAGTACTGTAACTTCTTTACCCAAGGCATGCATGATACGCTTGACCTCATGGAACTTACCCTCATAGAGTGTGAGGTAGGCAGAGGTGTCAGAGATTATCTCTAACTCTGCAGGCAAAGCTTGTTCCTCTTCGTTTAGCCAGACGCCTTGCTTGACTTCCTCTATATCATCTTCATTGAAAACATGATCTAATATGTCAACTTCTAAATAATAAACTCTAGGTATTTTATATTTAGGTGAGAGGAGACGATGCATGAGCTCACCATTGTTCGTGAAAATTAGCAATCCACTTGTGTCTTTGTCTAATCTACCAACCGGCATTATTTTCTTATGCGAGAATATATCAGGTAAAATTTGAACCAAAGCATTAGGATCTTCAATATCCATAGAAGTAATAAAACCTGTCGGTTTGTTCATAATATAGTATAGATGTTTACTGACGTTGATTGCTTCATTGTCAAATAGCAAGTCATTTTTGTCAGCATCAGAAATTTGAATTTTACCACTGCGTAAAATTTCCCCATGCAAACTGATTCTGCCTTTTCGTATGAATTCTTTAACTTCTTTTCTTGTACCCAAGCCACTATTGGCCAAAATTCTATCTAGTCTCATACTGGTATTTTAACAGAATTAAAAATCTAATAACTATTAAAAATTAGCATTTACTGGTAAAATAGTATTAATTACGCAAGTTAAAAATGTTATATATAAATTATTTAAAATTATTTAAAAGAATTTGAGGAATACTAAATGGACTATTTAGAGGGAATGTTATTGCACTCATGGTGGAGCGATACAGATTATGAAACTAGAAAGCATAAGGGGACTTGGGTTTTTTATAGTTTTCTTATGTTTTTAGCTTTAGCAGGGACTGTTGCTCAACTTAATTTAACAGGTACAGCAACTTTAACAAATTATAATGGGATTATGCGAGTATTTTTAATTGTCCTATTTTTGCTTACTCCAATTATTTGTAAGGTATATTTTAAACTACCTTTTGTTGGAAGGCTTGTAGCTTTATCTGCGCTAGCGTTTAAATATTTGTCATTATTTATTGTTATAATAAGCAGTGTTGCTAATTTGTTGATACTTCCAGAATCAGTCACAATAAATTCAATTTTGAATTGGGGTAATACAACTGTTGGAGATTTCTTGACAGAAACTACTGCAAGGTTTCAGGTTAGTGGATTATTTATCGGTGGATTCATTATTGGAATTATTAGTTTATTGATTGGTTTATTGATATTAGCAATATTAGTTTTCTATCCTATTTTGTTGTTGAAGGCGTTTAATTTGTGTCAATACATGTGGGATATGGCATTTTTGTATGTCTTGGAAAAAGTAAATGATAAATATATCGTAAATTCTTCTCAAGATAAGCTTCTAAATAAAAAGAAAATTACACAAGAGGCTAAAAAAGATATACAATAGAAGATGTGTAACTTAGATGTGCTTTAGGCTCATCTTTAGTAAAATAAAGTAAAGATAAAGAAAAGGAGTATTATATGCGCAAGACAAAAATAGTATGTACTTTAGGACCAGCATGTGAAGCTGAAGATAAATTACGTCAACTAATTTTAAATGGTATGAACGTAGCAAGATTTAACTTCTCACACGGTGACTTCGAAGAACATGGTGGTAGATTTAAGAACATCAAGAAGATTTCAGAAGAGGAAAACAAGATTGTTGCAACTCTATTAGACACAAAAGGTCCTGAAATCAGAACTGGTAAATTCAAAGATAAAAAAGTATTGTTAGAAAAAGGTTCAGAAGTAGTTATTCGCCACGAAGATATCGAAGGTGACGCAACACAATTCTCATGTACCTATAAGACTTTACACGAAGATGTTAAGCCAGGCGACATTATCATGATCGATGATGGTCTAATCGAATTAGACGTAGTTGCAATCGAAGGAAAAGATGTTAAGACAGTCGTTAGAAACGAAGGTCCTGTTTCAACATACAAAGGTATGAACTTACCAAATATCAATACACAATTACCTGCAATGACAGACAAAGATAAAGCTGACTTGCAATTTGGTGTAGAAAAAGGTTATGACTTCGTAGCTGCTTCATTCGTACGTAAAGCATCAGACGTTGATGAAATTAGAGCATTCTTTGCTGAGCACGGTGATAATGATATCAAGATTATTTCTAAGATTGAGAACCAAGAAGGTATTGATAACTTCGAAGAAATTCTAGAAGCATCAGACGGTATCATGGTTGCTAGAGGTGACTTAGGTGTTGAAATTCCACCACAAAAAGTTCCTGCATACCAAAAATACATCTTACAACGTTGTTTAGAAGAAGGTAAATTCGCTATTACAGCTACTCAAATGTTAGACTCAATGCAAGATAACCCACGTCCAACAAGAGCTGAAGTTTCAGACGTTGCTAACGCAGTATATGATGGTACAGGTGCAACAATGTTATCTGGTGAGTCAGCAAATGGTGACTACCCAATCGAATCAGTTAAGATGATGAGCTTAATCGATGAAGAGACAGAAGCTGATCTAGACTACGAGCTAAACTTCGAAACAGAATTAAGAGATTTCGAACCAGCAACAATCGCTACATCAGTAGCACAAGCTGCTGTAATGGCATCATTCAACTTAGAAGCAGACATCATTGTTGCAGTAACAAATGATGTTGAAGAAGTTGGTCAAATTTCTAAATTCCGTCCAGAAGCTCCAATCGTTATCGGTTTCACAAATGCACGTGCAGCACGTCAAGCAAACTTACACTGGGGTGTAGTACCTGTAATTATTGAAGAAGGCGACAACCAAATCGAAAAAGTTAAAGCTGCAGCAGCTGAAAAAGGCTTGCTAGAAGCTGGACACTTAGTAATCGAATTAGACGGTTGTGAATGTAAAGGTCTAACTTCAATGAAAGTTACAGAATACGAAGGTTAATTTGAACTTTAGAGGCGAAAGATGTTTAAATTTCGTAAGTTAAAATCAATTTTAACCGAAGAATATGAAAGTAAAATAGATGTTACTTGTCCGCAATGCGGGCAGGTGACATCTTTTTCTTATGGAAAAGAACTTCCAAAACAAAATCAAATCATTTGCAGGAACTGTAAAAAAGATATAAAGAATGATTTTTTCGAAATTCTTTTAGATAAAGAAATTAACTCTCTAGAAGAGCTAAAAGTTTATATTCTTAAACTTATTATTTTTTCCCTTGTCTTATCT
>OJLW01000895.1_pt1 | contig 12700 bp, 10 predicted proteins | sample 1597021 | NCBI WGS metagenome assembly OJLW01 (sample SAMEA3904676, study PRJEB24821) | metagenome | biome: Builtin; feature: hospital; material: surface | place: USA | collected 2013-06-03
CTCGGGAGGTAATCTCTGGTGTTATCCATGATGCAATGACCCCCTGACCCTACCCACCGATTTTCACGGTCAAACTGTCATAAACTTAAGCACTAACTCGTATCTGCCTGAGCCAGGACCAGCGAAGGCTGGCCCTAGGCCAAAGCCACAACCTCTTACAGGTTAATCATCTTGCCCATAACGCCCTCGGCTGCTTCCTTCATAGCCTCGGACATGGTCGGGTGAATGTGAACGGCGCGGCCGATTTCCTCAGTGGTCAGCTCGTACTTCTCAGCCAGAACCAGCTGCGGCATGAGCTCGGAAACGTTGGCGCCCACCATGTGGCCACCCAGCAGCTCGCCGTATTCGGCATCTGCAATGAGCTTCACGAAACCAGCCGGCTCCGCCAGACCCTGGGCCTTACCGTTGGCAGAGAACGGGAAGGTGGAGACCTTAATCTCGCGGCCGTTCTCCTCTGCCCACTTCTTGGCCTGCGCCTCGGTCTTACCGAAGGAACCAACCTGCGGGTTACAGAAGGTTGCGCGCGGCATCATGTTGTAGTCCGGGATAGTCTCGGTCTCGTGACCCGCCATGTGCTCAGCTGCAATAACGCCCTGTGCCTCAGCGACATGTGCCAGCTGCAGCTTCATGGTGACGTCACCGATGGCGTAGATGTTGTCGACGTTGGTGCGCATGTACTCGTCGATGACAATCTCGCCGCGCTCGCCCAACTCAACACCAGCCTTGTCCAGGCCGATACCCTCGGTGCGCGGTGCGAAGCCGATGGAGACCATAACGCGGTCGACGGTCAGAGTCTGCTCGTCGCCGCCATCCTTGGCCTCGACCTTGACCTCAACCGAGTCACCATTGTCCACGATGGAGGTGGTCTTGTGCCCGGTCATGAGCTTGACGCCCAGCTTCTTGTATTCCTTGGCAATAACCTTGGAGACGTCTGCGTCCTCGTTCGGCAGAACGTTGTCCATGAACTCGACGATGGTGACATCCACGCCGTAGTTAGCCAAAACGTATGCGAACTCCATACCGATGGCGCCAGCGCCGACGATAACCATGGAATCCGGCAGCTCGTCGGAGAGAATCTGCTCTTCGTAGGAAACGATGTTGCCGCCGACCTCAACGCCCGGCAGGGAACGGACGACAGAGCCGGTCGCAATAATCGCCTTGTCGAAGGTAATTTCCTTGCCTTCGTCATCGCCATCAGTGATGGCCATCGAAGTCGGGCCAGTGAATTCACCGAAACCGTTGATTTCGGTGATCTTGTTCTTCTTCATCAGGAAATGAACACCCTTGACAATGCCCGCGGACACCTTGCGCGAACGCGCGTGTGCGGCACCGAAGTCAAAGGAGACATCGCCGGAGATACCGAAGGTCTTAGCCTCATGGTTGAAAATGTGCGCCACCTCGGCGTTCTTCAACAGAGACTTGGATGGGATACAGCCAACGTTGAGGCAGACACCGCCCCAGTATTGCTTCTCCACCACAGCGGTCTTCAGACCCAGCTGGGATGCACGGATTGCTGCGACGTATCCGCCAGGACCGCCGCCGAGTACTACAAGATCAAAATGTTCAGCCACGTGCACAAGTCTACGCACGACTTGTCTTTACTTCACGCGCGAGTCCCGGTTTTACCTACTGCGGTCGGCTACGGTGGTGGGCATGGGCACCGACACGGACACCGACTTGGGCAACAATCTCTCCTTCCTCTCCACTGATCTTGTCCCCGATTGGCTGGACGATATCGACGTCTCCCAGGCGCTGGCGTGGGCCCGCGCGCAGTCGGAGGCCACCGTCGCAGGTGTCGATTCGCTTGCCGACGACACCAGCGACCGCACCAACCTGGAACAACGCATCCTGGCTGCGCTCAACACCGATGCCCGGATCGCATACCCGGTGCGGCGCGGCGAGTACCTCTATAACTTCTGGCGGGATGCCGAGCATCCGCGGGGCCTGTGGCGGCGCACCTCGTTGCAGAGCTATCTGGCTGGCCAGGAAGATCCGCAGGCGACCGAGTGGGAAACTCTCATCGACCTCGATGCGCTGGCGAAAGCCGAGGGAGAAAACTGGGTCTGGAAGGGCACGGTGTGCCGTTATCCGGAGTATGACCGCGCGTTGATTCTGCTCTCTCGCGGCGGCGCCGATGCCACTGTGGTGCGGGAGTTTGACCTCGTCAACTGCACTTTTGTGGAGGATGAGCCGTTCTACCTCCCGGAGGCGAAGTCCGATGTCTGTTGGTTGGGTCGTGACGAAATTCTCGTTGGCAGTGACTTTGGTCCGGGGTCACTGACGGATTCGGGCTACCCTCGGCAGGTACGCAGGTGGCGGCGCGGCACGCCGTCGTCAAGCGCGGATGTGATTTTCTCGGGCCACAGTGATGATGTGGCCGTGGGCGGCTGGTTCGACGCGACGGAGGGTTTCGAGCGGCTGTTTGTCGAGCGTGCGCATGATTTTTATAATTCGCAGCGGTTCGTGGCCGCGGAGCGTCCGGGCAAGTTGGCGGCGCAGCAGAATGGGGACTTTTCCCTGCAGATCCTGGAGGTACCGCAGGACTGCCGGACGAGTGTCCATAGGCAGTGGTTGGTGCTGATGCCGCGCACGGAGTTCAATGGCATTCCGGCTGGTGGCGTGGCCGTTGTGGAGCTCGAAAAGTGGCTGTCGGGCTCGCGTGAGGTGGAGGTGATTTTCACCCCTGATCCGCACACCTCGTTCCAGCAGCTGGCGTGGACGAAGAACTTCCTGGTGTTGACGCTGTTGGAGGATGTCGCGACGAAGTTGGTCGTGTTGCGGGAGGGCTCGTGGGAGCCGGTGGAGGCTTTCGGCGAGTTACCGGCACAGGCCACTGTGAGCGTGATTGATACGGCCTCTGAACGCGACGATGAAATCTGGTTGGTGTCGACCTCGGCAACGCAGCCGGCAACCCTCTGGTACGGGCAAGTCGGCAGCCCGCTCACGGAAGTGCGGCGTGCTCCGGCGCTCTTCGACAGTGAGGGGATGGAGACACGCCAGCACTGGGCGACCTCGGCCGATGGCACGCGCATTCCGTATCGCATCACCGGCCGCTTCGGCGCGGAGGCGGGCGCTGGTACAGGTGATGGCACAGGCGCGGAGACAACCACAGACGCACCCACTCCGAACCCAGCCCCAACCCTCGTGCACGCCTACGGCGGTTTCGAGGTCTCGCTGGTCCCGCAGTACTCGGCGATTCGTGGCCTGACCTGGCTCGAGCGCGGTGGTTACTTCGTGGAGGCCAACCTGCGTGGCGGTGGCGAATTCGGTCCGACCTGGCACTCCTCGGTGGTCAAGACTGAGCGGATGAGGGTCTATGAGGATCATCAGGCCGTGCTGCGCGACCTTGTTGCACGTGGCTACTGCACGCGCGAACAGCTGGGCGTGCGCGGTGGTTCCAACGGCGGGTTGCTGACCGCTGTCTGCCTCACCTCCTACCCGGAGTTGGTAGGCGCAGTGGTGTCCCAGGTGCCGCTGGCGGACATGATGCGCTATCACAGGCTGTCCGCGGGAGCCTCCTGGATGGCCGAGTATGGAAACCCGGACGACCCCACCGAGCGGGCTGCAATTGCGCAGTATTCGCCGGTCCAGCGCGTCGTCAAGCGAGAGCAGCGGCCTACCCACCGGCGTTGATTACGACTTCCACCAGGGACGACCGTGTCCACCCGGCGCATGCGCGGAGCCTGGCGTGGCTGCTGGAAGAGGCGGGACAGCCGGTGGACTATCACGAAAACACAGAGGGCGGGCACGCGGGCGCAGCGGATAATTCGCAGGTCGCGTTTGTCGAGGCGCTCATATCTACGTGGCTGTGGAACAAGCTCAAGTAAGGTAACAGCCGTGAGTAGCGCTGATTTCACTAATCCATATACCGGTATCGCGTTCAACCTGGGTTTCCGGGTGAACAAATACGAGCTGGACCTCGACTATCGGGTCGGGCCGAATCGTCTGAAGGCGACGGCGACTCTGCATATCGAGATCAACGCCTGGACCTCGCACATCACGCTCGACTTTGCGGATGCGCTGGGGGCCGATTCGGTGGATGCGATTTCCGATTCGCAGGCACACTCTATCGATGTGAAGCGTTGGCGCCATTCGGGTCGTAAGCTGCGAGTCACCTTTGACCGCCAGCTAGCTCCCGACGAGACGCTGCAGTTGATTGTCACTTACTCGGGCACGCCACGTCCGGTGCGCTCGAAGTGGGGCGAAATTGGCTGGGAGGAACTGGAAAACGGTGCGCTCGTGGCATCGCAGCCGGTGGGCGCGGCATCGTGGTACCCCTGCGATGACGATCCCGAGGTCAAGGCGTTCTACGAGTTCACGATGGTCACCGACGCTCCCTACGAAGTCGTCGCACCAGGGCTTGCCGACGCTCCGGTGAACGTGGGCGGATCGCGCCGCCGCTGGCGGTTTGTCACCGAGGAGCCCATGGCCTCCTACCTGGCCACCGTCAATGTCGGTCAGTTTAAGAAGGTCGAGCTGCCGTGCCAGACCTCGACCGTGGTGGCGTGGGTGCCCTCTGATTTGGTGGCCAATGCCCGTCATGACTTCCGCGATCAGGGGCGCATGCTCGATGAGTTCGCCAAGCTCTTTGGCCCTTACCCCTTCCGCGCCTACCAGGTGGTCATTTGTGAGGATGACCTGGAGATCCCCATTGAGGCTCAGGGACTATCCATCTTCGGTGCCAACCACGCCGACGGCAAGGACACGTGGAATCGACTGATCGCCCACGAGTTGTCGCACCAGTGGTTCGGCAACAGTGTCGGCATTTCGCAGTGGCGCGATATCTGGCTCAACGAAGGGTTTGCCTGCTACTCCGAGTGGGTGTGGTCCGAGGTCAGCGGTGGTGCCAGCGCGGATGTGCACGCCCGCAAGCACTACCTGGATCTGCTTGAGGAAGAGCAGGACATCGTCATCGCCAACCCGGGACCAAAGCTGATGTTCGACGACCGCCTGTACAAGCGCGGCGCGCTGACTGTGCACGCTCTGCGTCTGCTGCTGGGCGACGAAGTGTTCTTTGACCTGGTGCGCAAGTGGACCACCACTAACCGCCACAGTGTGGTCGATGCAGTGGACTTCCGCGCACTGGCCAACCGCGTGTGCCGTGAGCGTGGCATCACCACCTCGCACCTGGATGTCATCTTTGACTCCTGGCTGTCACGCAGCTCCTTGCCAAACTTCCCCGCTGACCCGACGCGCTCCCCTGCTGACCAGGGCATCGGCGATAATGGTGCTCCAATCGTGGACGAGAAGCTGGCTGCTCAGTTTGCAAAGCTCGGCTACTCGAAGGCCAAGGACTAGAGAGCTAGAGGCACGTCAATGTCCGGTTTCAAATGGTTGTCGCTGGCCACGATTGTCGCGGCGATAGGCAGCTTCGCGGTGCTGATTATTTCGGCCCGCGCACTTCCCAATGCTATAAACCTGCAGTTCGTGGCGTTTTGGGGACTGTTCTTCGCGCTCACGGGTGTTCTCGGCGGGTTGATGCAGGAGACCACGCGCGCGATTGGTGCTGCGGAAGCGCGGAACCGGAAGCGGGAGCGGCCCCGTGAACAGACCCCAGAGCAGAAGCCGGAGCAGGAACAGGAGCAGACAGCTACCGAAACGGGTCAAACTCTCGGCGCTCGTCCCATCACAGTTTCGCTGGGCGTCGCCGCAGTTACTTTCATCACCATGGCAGTGACGGGTCCGCTGTGGGCCCCACTGGTCGTGCAGGATGATGCCGGCACTGCAATTCTGCTCATGGCCTCTGGCCTTGCTCTGTACTCGATGCAGGCCACCACCTCGGGTCTGCTCAGCGGCCGCCAGCTGTGGGGCCCCTACGCCGCCCTAATCATGATCGACATTCTCGTGCGCGTAGCACTGGCACTCGTCGCCTGGTACTTCAGCTGGGGTCTGCTGGCCTGGCTGATTATTACGGTGTTCGGGACAGTCAGTTGGCTTATTCTCGCGCTGTTTTCCTCGGCAACCCGCTCGGTCATGTTCGCGCGTGCCGACGTCCCGGTGCGCCGCTTCATCACTCTCATGGTCACGGCCATGGGCGCATCTGGCGCATCTGCTGTGCTGGTCACAGGTTTTCCGACAATCGTCAAGATTGCCGGCGAAGCGGTCACCACTGGCGCCGGGATAGCCGAGTCACTTACCCCGCCGCATGCCAACAACTTCACCGCAGCAGTGACCATTGCGGGAATCGCCTACGCCGTAACGCTGACCCGCGCTCCGCTGCTCATGCCCTTGGAGAAGTTCCAAAACGCCATCATTGTGAGCTTTGTCCGGCATCGCTCCGAGGGCGTGCTGGCAGCGCTGGCCAAGCCGTTGGGGGCGCTGGCTGCTTTCGGCACCTTCGGGGCGGGCCTGGCATGGCTCATCGGCCCGTGGATCATGACTCTCATCCTGGACGATAGCTATCACGTGTCCGGGCCGGTGCTCGCGGCGCTGACGCTCGGTGCGACGTTGACCGCCATGTTGATGATTACCGGCTCGGTCACCTTGGCAGTGGAGAAGCACCATATGTATCTGATCGGTTGGTTGGCTGCGACCACGATCGCCGTTGCCATTCTTTTCCTCCCTGGGCACCTGTCGGTACGCACGGTCGCGGCTATCGCCGTAGGCTCTGCAGTAGGTGTTGCCATTCACCTGCTTGCGCTGCGCACACTTTCCCCACGTGCTGCCAGGTCAGCCGTATCGGAGGCTTTTGCGGTGGAATAACACCACCCGCATCCGATGCCGTCCCAAAAAGCACCGTCCATATCCCCCTGCAACTCCCAAGGTTCGAGACTCACATGTCCACCATCACTAACCTCACGGTTCTCATGACCGTCTACCACCGCGTCGTCCCCGACCAGCTCGATACTGCGCTGCAGTCGCTGTGGAACCAGACGCGTCCGGCCGCGCACGTCATTGTGGTCATCGATGGCCCGATTGGGCAGGAACTCGACCGGGTCGTCGTCAAGCATGAACAGGCGCAGTCGGAGATGACAGTGCTGCGGTGTGCGGAAAATGGTGGCTCGGGAGTGGCTTCGCAGGCGGGTCTTCGGCTGGTGGAAACACCATGGGTGGCGCGGCTGGACGCGGACGATATTGCGCGTGCGGACCGATTTGAAAAGCAGTGGGACGCGCTGACCGCTGACCCCGAGTTGGATGTATTGGGCAGTGCAATGGCGGAGTTCGAGGGCACGCCGAACAATGTGGTGCGCGTGCGGACTCTGCCGCAGACGCACGCCGAAATTGCACGTTATATCAAGATCAATTCGCCTGTAAATAACCCCTCCTCGATGCTGCGCACGGCGAAAGTGCGTGAGGTCGGCGGATATCGCGACATCCGTCTGATGGAGGACTATGACCTCTGGGTGCGCCTCATGGCCGCTGGCGCGAAGTTTGAGAATCTGCCCGAGCCGCTGGTGTACTTCCGCGCCGACGGCATGTTCGAGCGGCGAACCTCGCGCGGCATCATCCGCGGTGAACGCCAGCTCCAGCGCACGCTGGTAGCTGAAGGACTGATTTCCCGGCCGCGGGCGGTATTTAACTTGGCGGTGCGGACACTTTTCCGACTTTTGCCAACTCAGCTCATGTCACGCGCATATCGACGATTGTTTGTGCGGTAGGCTTCGGAGCGATGACTGACAACATGGATTTCTCGGACACCTGGCTGATTGTGCCGTGCTACAACGAGGGCCAGGTTATTCGTGAGGTTCTCGAGCACGCTCGTGAGACCTTCCCCAACATTGTCGCGGTCAACGACGGCTCTTCGGATAACTCCAGCCTGGAGATCCACAGGGCCGGCGCTCACCTGGTCAACCACCCTGTCAATTTGGGTCAAGGGGCGGCTATCCAGACCGGCGTGGAATACGCTCGCGCGCAGGCTGGATCGAAGTACTTTGTCACCTTCGACGCCGATGGCCAGCACCAGGTCAAGGACGTCGTCGCTATGGTGCAGCGACTGCGCACCGAACCAATCGACATCATTGTGGGAACCCGTTTCGGCCGCCCTCGCGCCGAGGATGACCAGGTGCCGCTGATTAAGCGAATTGTCCTCAAGACGGTAGTCATGTTGTCACCACGCACGCGCCGACTCGGGCTTACCGATGCTCATAACGGCCTGCGCGCCTTCAACCGCACGGTGGCAGAGCAACTGAACCTGCGCATGAACGGCATGAGCCATGCCTCCGAATTTGTCGAGGTCATGGACAGCAGAGGTTGGCGTACCGCTGAGCAGCCGGTGGATATCCTCTACACGGAATACTCCATGTCCAAAGGACAATCCTTGTTCAACGGTGTCAATATCCTTGCCGACTCCCTGATTTCGAAGAGGCTGCCATGACCGCATCCATCGTTCAAATTATTTTGCTGCTGGCGATGGTGGGCCTGGTCGCTTACTTCGTCGCTAACCGTCGTAAAGCGCGCGCCAAGGCGGGCGTGAAGCTGGGCTTCGTCCTTTTCGTCGTCGCGTGCCTGTGGGCAATCGTGCGTCCCGACGATCTGACCGTGGTGGCCAACTGGATTGGTGTGACCCGGGGCACCGATTTGCTGCTCTACGTACTGGTGTTGGCGTTCGTGTTTACCACGGTGTCGTCCTACATTCGCTTCCGCGAACAGGAGCTACGCTACGCGCGACTGGCTCGTGCAGTGGCTTTGAAGACCGCTGTGCGTCCGGAAGAAGAAATTGTGATTTCGGGCAGCCAACAGAACAGCCAAAAAGACAGCACGACGAACGTCGAGAACAACGCTCCGTCCGACTAATCGGCACGCTAAGCGCATGTGAATCTGAGGCTGTGGTTCCATAGAAGCCATGAGCGAAGAAAATAAGGACAACGCCGCCGCTGACAACAGCAGCGATTCGCAGCAGCCCTCGGCAGACGCAGCGTGGCAGGAGACACCGCAGGAACCCCAGCAGGGTTCTCAGCCGGTACCCACTGAGCAGGACTTGGAGTCCTGGTCTGCCGACAGCGGTGGGAAAACTAAGTCGTGGTACTCGATTCCGAACGCCGCATGGGCGCTAGCTGTCGTCGCATTGATTGTTGTCGGCGCAGCGGGCTTCTTCGCTGGTTCGCGTTCGGCTAGCTTCAACGGCGTGAGCACCGTCAACATGGCGGGTGTTGCACCAGGCAAGGGGGAGATTGCGCCTGTACCTGGCCCGAACGGGGATTTTGATGCCAGCATCTATGGGCCAAAGGCGGGAGCACAGCTGAAGTCCCCGGAGGATATGGACAATGTCCACCGCCGCAATGAAAATGATCCTTTTGCTCTCGGTGCAGTGGATGCGCCGGTCGTAATCTCGATCTACTCGGACTTCGAATGCCCGTTCTGCGCGAAGTTCGCAAACGAAACCGAGCCTGCCCTCGTGGAAAAGTACGTCAATGAGGGCCTGGTCCGCCTGGAGTGGAACGACATGGCCATCAACGGCGAGAAGGCTACCAAGGATGCTGAGGCCGGACGTGCCGCGGCAGCTCAGGGCAAGTTCTGGGAATTCTCCCGTGCGCTGTTTAAGAAGGCCGGCGAAAAGGGCCAGGGCCACCCGGAGTTCACTGAAAAGGAACTGATTGCCGTCGCTCGTGAGGCCGGTGTGCCGGACATGAAGCGCTTTGAAAAGGAGCTTAAGGACGGCAAGTGGACCGAGGCGGTCGAGAATGCCACCCAGTTCGGTTCCATGCTGGGCATTTCCGGTACTCCGGGCTTCCTCGTTGGTACTCAGTTCGTCTCGGGCGCACAGCCTCTCGACGTGTTCGAGGACAATATCGAGCTGGCTCTCATCCACGCCAAGCGCGCGGAGGAAGCTGGCAAGTAACCTGGCTGACTCACGGCTAACCTACGCGGACGACTGCGCGAAGCCGCCCGCGTAAGCTGCGCTAGCCCTGATTCCGGAAGTACTCCACAGTACGAGCAACACCTTCCTGAATACTCATAGCTGGCTCCCAGCCGAGTACCTCACGCGCCCGCGTGGGATCCAACGCCGACCGCGCCACATCACCAGTGCGCGGCGGTGCAAACTCTGGATTATCCTCGGCATCCGCAGCCTGCGCCACCAACGAGTGCAGCTGCCGATCCGAGGTTTCTACGCCGGTGCCAATATTAAAGCGCATTCCACCACCGACCTCGCCGGATGCGCGGTAGAAAGCATCCACCACATCGTCGACATAGACATAGTCGCGGGTATTTCCTCCGTCACCGAATACCTTGGTTGGCTCTCCCGCCAGCAGTCGCTGGGCGAAAATAGCAACCACACCGGCCTCGCCGTGCGGATCCTGCCGCGGGCCGTACACATTCGCCGGCGCGATGTGCGAGCATTCGAGCCCGTAAAGATTGCGGAACATATTCAAGTACAGTTCGCCCGTTGCCTTTGAGGCGGCATAGGGGCTCATCGGATTGACCGGCACGTTTTCCGTCACCGGAAGCTCCTCCGGCGTGCCGTAGATGGAACCGCCCGAAGATGTAAACACAACCTTGCGGACACCGTGCTTTCGGGCCGCATCGGCAAGTTTGATTGTGCCAATGATGTTCAGCGTCGCATCTCGCACCGGGTCGGCCACGGAAATCCGAACATCAATCTGCGCTGCGAGGTGGAAAATAACCTCCGGGCCGCTTTGCTCGAGCAGCTCGTCCCAGTCCACCTCCAGCACATCGGCGGTTATGAACTCAAAGTCGTCGTTAAGCGATGCCTGCTGGAGGTTTTCCAGCTTTCCGTGGGAGAGATCGTCCAGCGCCGTGACCGCGTACCCTTCAGCCAGTAGCCGGTCAACCAGCGTCGAACCGATAAATCCCGCACCACCCGTCACCAGCGCGCGCGGTTTCGCGCTTGCCGACGATTCTGTCATCGCGGTGGCCGGTGATTCGTTCTTGTGCTTCTCCATAGGAAGAACTATAGGCGCTTAGTAAGGAAAACCGCTTATACGTGTGCCAACCTCACATTGACGGGGGTTGATTAGTCTTCCGAGGAATGCGAGATTACTCAGCGCGCTGTGGCAGGTTGACAGTGGAATTGAAGAAAATAACCAAGCCCATCAAGATGGCGATGACCATACCGCCACCGAGCATGACCGGGTAGGTCATCCAGGAGATGGACTCGGAGAGCTTGGTCAGAATTGCCGGGAATGCGAAGCCGACGTAGGTCAGGCAGTAGAAGATACCGGTCAGACCAGCCATATCGCGTGGGCCAGCGATGCGCTGTACCTCGTTGAGGCCGGTAAACATGGACAGACCGTAGCCGGCGCCCAACACCAGCGCTGCAATGAACGCCGTCACTGCGGTGGGGTTGGCGGACATCCATGCGGCCATTCCCATGCCGATAACCACGATGCCAATTGCGATTAGCGAACCGCGGGCGTTGTGCTCGGTCACAAAGCGTGGACCAATCTGCTGAATACCGAAACCGCAGAGTAGCGCGAACAGTGTGACCATCGCGGAGTAGAACACTGGCTGGGAGACGTGGTCCTGCAGCAACGACGGAATGATTGCGTAGGCAACACCGGCTGCACCGAAGACCCACGGCGCTCCCATCGCGGCGACGAGCAGGAAGCGACGGTTAGTTACCGAAGGGGTACGCAGGGACTCCCAGACGCTTTCGTGCGGGGCGTTGCTGCCGCCCAGGTGCGGAGACTGGCGGGTCTCCGGCACAGCCACCAGACCGAAGATTGTCGGGATAGAAATCAGGATGTGGATGATATAAGCCAACTGCCCCGGCAGCGGTGCGAACTGCGCTAGCGTGCCGGCAATTCCCGCACCCAGACCAAAGCCCAAGGTCAGCGCCATGGACTGACGCTTCGCGCCTGAGGTTGACTTGGCCTTGGGGTCAAAGCGCGAATCAGAGAGCTCCTTTACCCACGAGCCGCCCACGGCCATGACAATGCCGACTGCCAAGCCAGAGATAAAGCGACCGGTAAGGATAAGCGGGGCGGTAGTCTCGCCCAACGCAATAAGAGTCGACCCCAAAATCGAGAGAACCGGCGCGGCGAGCATCACCGGCTTACGGCCGATACGGTCCGAGATTGGGCCGGAAATCAGCAGTGCCGGCGCGATACCGAGGGCGTAGACCAGCAATAGAAGGTCAATAAACACCGGCGCCAGGTCGGCATTTTCGCGGTACATCACCATCAGCGGCGTGAATTCGTTGCCACCCCACGCGACGGCGAAAACTGCAATTGCGGCAAGCAACCACAGCGGCGTGCCCTTATTGGATTTGGCCCTGCCGTGAGGTACCTCATTTTCATTGCCGTTAGTTCCTGCGTGAGAAGACATGTCGTTTACTTTACGACGGTCCCCAGCGCCTTACGCGCAATGGTGGAAATTGAGTTACGGGGGCTAACCACAAAAGATGTGTCGGGGTGGTTTCGGCGCTTGGCGCTACCACCGCCCCAAAATGCCCCTGAAACCTGGGGCCCACACCCCCGTCTCGGGGTGACTTGTTGCCAACCTTGTTTCCCTGCCCCATCCGGGGGCAGTGCCCTTTTCGACACTACATCGTTATTGTTCCGTTACTTCTTCTGTATCTTGAGCCACTTTTGCCACACCATTCACACAACTTCTGAATATATAATTACAAATTAGTTCAATGTGGGGGTAGTCGAACAGCCATAAAACGCAGATTTCCCCTATTTAAGACAATCTCGCACATAGACGGCCGCCAGGTCGCGCAAATCGATCCAGAAACAACCCGTCGTTAAGTCTGTCTCTTATACACATCTGACGCTGCCGACGAGCGATCTAGTGTAGA
>OJLW01000896.1_pt1 | contig 12666 bp, 12 predicted proteins | sample 1597021 | NCBI WGS metagenome assembly OJLW01 (sample SAMEA3904676, study PRJEB24821) | metagenome | biome: Builtin; feature: hospital; material: surface | place: USA | collected 2013-06-03
ATAGCGTAGCGTCTCGTGGGCTCGGAGATGTGTATAAGAGACAGTGGCAAGGGAACTTGTGGCAAATGCAAGATAAAAGTTTTAGAAGGTGAGCTAAATCCTCTAACAAAGTCAGAAAAAAATTTACTAAGTGATGAGCAATTAAAAGAAAATATAAGGCTTGCTTGCCTGTCACAGGCAAAAACTGATGTAAAGATAGAAATATACAAAAATAAGTCCAATATAAAAGTTTTAGACCAAGGCATAAAATCCGATTTTGAAATGATTTATAAAAATGGATATGGCCTAGCAGTCGATATTGGTACCACAACATTAGCAACATATTTAGTAGATTTATCTAATGGAGAAATAATAGATAAGATTTCTGCTATTAATTCTCAAAGTAAATATGGCCTTGATGTTATGACTAGAATTAGCTTTGAATACGAAAATGAAAACGGAAAAGATCTTTTGCAAGAAGAAATCATAAAAAGCCTAAATCAAATGATATATGATTTAAGTAATAAAAATAATATGCCAAAAGATTTGATAAAAGAAATTGTAGTAGCAGCCAACACTACTATGTTACACATGCTAGTAGGTAAAGATGCCAGATCACTTGGAAAATATCCTTACAAGGCAGAATTTTTACAAGGATTAAAAATAAATAGCAGAGATATAGGATTAAATCTTGATGCTATTTTATACACTTTGCCAAACGTTTCAGCCTTTGTAGGAAGTGACATAGTTGCTGGGGTTTATCTTACAGAACTAAAGGATAAAAAAGATACTCTCTTTATAGATATAGGAACAAATGGCGAAATAGTTTTAAAAGCCAAAGATAAACTCTATTGCTGTTCAACAGCCGCAGGACCAGCCCTAGAGGGGATGAATATCGAATGTGGAATGAGAGCAGAAAGCGGAGCAATAGAAGCAATTAATTTAGGAAAAGATGAAATAAGTTTAATAACAATAGAAAATGATGCTCCACTTGGCATATGTGGTAGTGGATTATTAAGTGCAGTTTCACAAATTGTGGATAATGATTTGGTAAATAAAAGAGGAAGAATTATAGATCCTAAAAAGCTAGAGGACACAGATTATAGGAAAAAATATATAAAAGAAAATAAAGAGGGCAAAAGATACATAGTTTTAGACGAACAGAATAATGTGTTTTTAAGTCAAAAAGATATAAGGCAAGTTCAGCTAGCAAAAGGAGCTATTTTATCAGGATTTATAACTCTTTTAAAAAGAGAAAATATGGAACTTACAGATTTAAATTCTGTAATAATAGCAGGAGGATTTGGTTCCCATCTAAAAAAAGAAGATATAACAGGAGTGGGGATATTACCAAAAGAAGTAGAAAATTTGATAAGCTACGTAGGAAATTCATCATTAATAGGTGCCTATATAGCCTTAATGAATGATGAAATTAAAAATCAAATGCAGGACTTGTCCAGTCAAATAGAATATATTGACCTATCAACAAGTGAGAATTATGACAAAACATTTGCAAGATCAATGCAATTTAATTAATGGAGAATATTATGAAAAAAATTAACAAATACTTTTTATCTTTATTAACAGTAACAACTTTAACATTTACAGGATGTGGTAATCAATCAACAACAGAACAAAAGGATACTACAACAACACAACAAACTGAAGCTAATAATCCAGAAACTACTGATGTTGAAATAAGTATAAAAGATACTGTAAATGATAAAGAGATCTTAACAGAAGATGCAAAAATAGATAAAAATGGTCTAAAAGATTATTTAGAGAAAAATCACAAGGCGGTATTTGAAGATGGAATGATGACTGAACTAGAAGGCATCAAGCAAGATGAAAAAGAAGGTCAGTATTGGATGTATTATGTAAATGATGAAATGGCTGATGTTGGAATTGGCGATTATGTTCCAAAAGCTGGAGATGAGATAGAATTTAGATTTGAAAAAATGTAGATGAACACAAAAAAATTAACAAGACTAGCTAGTCTTTGTGCTATTTGCGTTGTAACTAGAATAAATTTTTCTATAATCCCAAATGTTCAAATCTTATCTGATATAATTTTAATCCTTGCTATAGATGCTAGACTTGATGAATCTTTAATAGTAAATGCTATAACTATGACTGTAACCAGCTTTTTTCTAGGTTTTGGCTATTGGGTTTTATTTCAAGTCCTAGATTTTGGACTTTTGGGGATAATAAATTATTTTTTATTTAATAAGTTAGGATTGGTAAAAAATGATATTTCTAAGTCTCTTGCTGTAGGGATTTCAGGATTTTTATATGGACTAATTATAACTCTTATGGAAGTTTTTTTAGTAAGTGGCAATAAATTTTCTTTTCTAGGTCTTTATGCAGGATCTATTCCTTTTGATATTAACCATATGATAGGAAATATTGCCATATATTTACTTCTAATTAGAAAGTTAGAAAAATATATTACTGGAGAAAAGAGTTTTAAAAACATAGATTAAGGAGGGGCTGTGGATAAAAAAGAATTGAAAAAAGAGCTTGAAAATTATGAAATTCAGATGACATCTTCTGAAAGATCCAAGGCTTATTTTAATGGAGAAAGAGTAGATCACTTGCCATTTAATATTATGAGCCTAGATGTTGTATATGGAATGAATATGGGCTATAGCTTAAAAGAAACCGATGATGTCGATAATCTTATAAAAATAATTGAAAAAAGAACTGAAGAATACGAAATATATGGCATCGCTGAAGGACTAAATTTGCGTGCTATGGGATACGCTTTAGGATCTACTGGGATTTTTCCAGAAAATGATACCGACCATGTAGACCATTATCTAATGGAAGATGAACTTAATATGGATTTACTAGAAGTGCCAGATCCTTACAATAACGAACTTTTAAAAAAGAAATTAGAAAATGCTAGAAAATTAAGAGAACATTTCCCAGACCATCCTATTTCAACCTTTGTGGCAGGTCCTATGTCTACAGCGGTTGCTATTAGACCCATTAGCAAATTGTTAAGAGATTTAAGAAAAAATCCTGACGGTGTGAAAGAACTTTTAGATTTTTGTGTAAAAGCGAATATGGCTTGGGCAAAGGCTTTTAAGAAAGAATTTGGACCAGTCAAAATAATGATTGCAGATCCAGTAAGCTGCGATGATATTCTAAGCCCAAAGCAAATTAAAGAATTTTCATATCCATATTTAAAAAATTTAATAACTAGCTTGTATGAACTAAATGGTATAAAACCAGATCTTCACATTTGTGGGCATACAAAAAGACAATGGGAAGATTTAAAAGAATTTGATATAGAATCTTTTAGTGTAGATAATTGCCATGATCTAGCTGAGTGCAAGGATAAAATTGAAGATAAATTAAGTCTTATGGGCAATGTACCACCAGTTGATGTTATGAGGAATGGAAGCATAGATGATGTAATAGAATCTGTAAAAACTTGCATAAAAAAAGGGGCGGATTGTAAGCATGGCTACATTTGTGCAACTGGTTGTGGAACTGGTCCAGGAACACCAAAAGAAAATATAGATGCCTTTGTCTATGCAGTTAGAAAATATAGTAAAGATGCCAAACTAGGAGAAATGCCAGAAGCAATTTACCAATAAAGCTAAGGAGGAATTATGGATAAAGAAGAACTTTATGAAAAAATGAAAGACTACAAACCAGAAATGACTTCATCAGAAAGAACAGGAGCTTATTTAAGTGGCGAGAGAGTAGATCATATACCATTTGCTATTATGAGTACTAATAGAATAATTGCCAATGAGCTTGGTTATACCATAAGAGATATGGATGATGTAGACAAATTGTCAGATATAGTCCAATACAAATACGATCATTATAAAATGGTAGGTTTAACAGAAGAATTGAGCCTAAGAACCATGGGTCATGCTCTAGGATCAAAATTAATTTTTCCAGAAAATGATATAGACTATATAGATGAATTTTTAATGGAAGATGAGCTTAATATGGATTTAGTAGAAATACCAAACCCATATACTAACGAAGTTTTAGCTCCAAAATTAGAAAGAGCTCATATTCAAAAAGAAAGATTTCCGGATATGAGCATAGAAACAGAAATACCAGGACCTATTACTACAGCAGCAGCAATTAGACCAATAGAAAAACTTCTAAGAGATTTAAGAAAACAACCGGATAAGGTAAAAGAACTTTTAGAATTTTGCGTTCAAGCAAATATGGCTTGGGCAAAAGTTTTTAAAGATGAATTTGGTCCAACTAGTGTGATGGTTGTAGATCCAGTTGGCTGCGATGATATTTTAAGCCCAAAGCAAGTAAAAGAATTTGCCCTACCATATCTAAAAAAACAATTAAACCTATATTATGAATTAAATGGTGTAAAACCAAATCTACATATTTGCGGACATACGAACAAGCAATGGAAATATTACAAAGATTTAGACATAGATTTTTATAGTGTAGACAATTGTGAAGATCTAGAAGCTTGTAAAAAAGAAATAGAAGATAAATTGATAGTTGTAGGAAATATACCACCAGTTGAAGTAATGCGTTACGGAACTATTGATGATGTAATAGCATCTGTAAAAGACTGCATAAAAAAAGCAGGAGATGCAAAAAGCGGATATATTGCAGCAACAGGTTGTGGTTCGCCAGTAGGAACACCAATAGAAAATTTAGATGCTTTTATATATGCAATCAATAAATATGGTAAGAATGCAAAATTAGGCGAAATGCCAGAAGCAATAAATGAATAGGATATAAGATGGAAAATAAAAAGAAAAGATCTGGAGGATATGCCTTAATACCGTTTTTGGTATTTATAGTAATTTACTTTGTAACAGGCATAATTTTACAAAATCAAGGTGTGGATATGGCTTTTTACCAAATGCCAGCACCAGTTGCAGCTTTTGTAGCGGTTATTTCAGCATTTATTATTTTTAAAGAAGATTTAAATACGAAATTTGCAACTTTTATTGAAGGATGTGGAAACGAAGATATTATTTCTATGTGCTTGATTTACTTACTGGCTGGTGCATTTTCAGCAGTAGCAGAAGCAAGTGGGGGACGTGATGCAGTAGTAAATTTAGGACTTAGATTTATACCACCAAGCTTAATAATAGCAGGTATTTTTGTAATAGCAGGATTTATGGCAACAGCGACAGGTACTTCAGTTGGAACAGTATCCTCGCTTACTACAGTAACAATTGGTTTAGCCCAAGGAGCAGGTTTGAATGTTGCAATGAGCCTTGCAGCCCTTGTTAGCGGATCTATGTTTGGTGATAACTTATCAATTATATCTGATACTACAATAGCAGCTACAAAAACACAAAATGTAAGCATGAAAGATAAGTTTAGAATGAACTTAAAGATTGCCCTACCTGCAGCAATTGTAGCTATTATTTTATTTATAGTTTTAGGTAGACCTGATTCAACAGTTCCAATAGAAACAGGTCCAGTTGAAATTATAAAAGTATTGCCTTACTTATTAGTTTTAATAACTGCCATTGTAGGAGTAAATGTATTTGTCGTATTAACTAGTGGAGTAATCTTTTCAAGCTTAATTATGCTTTTCCAAAATGGATTTGATTTTATAGCATTATCAAAATTGATCTATGATGGTTTTGCATCTATGAATGAAATATTCTTACTATCAATGATGATAGGTGGACTTTCTTATATGGTAAATAAAGAAGGTGGCTTAGATTTTATCAACGACAAAATATTATCATTTGTAAAAAGTAAAAAGTCAGCAGAGGTTGGCATTTGCCTAATAGTATTTTTAATGGATATTGCTATTGCTAATAATACAGTTTCTATTGTAATAGCAGGACCAATTGCAAAAAGACTTTCAAATGATTATAAAGTAGACCCTAGAAGATCAGCTTCATTACTAGATATATTTGCATGTATTGGCCAAGGAATCATTCCTTATGGAATCCAATTACTTGTCGCAGCGAAGTTTACTGAAGGATTGCTAGCTCCAGTAGATATTATGCCATACTTATTCTACCAATACTTACTAGCAGCTTTTGCAATTATTTCTATATTTGCTAGATATGCAGAATCTAAAGATCCTTGGGATTTTGAGTACGATATGCCAGAAAGCCAAGTTGCAGAACTTGCAAAATAATATATAAATAAAACCCGCTAAGATAATGAGCTGTACCCCAAAATCCAGAATACGGATGGAGGGGTTTTTTTATGCCAAAATACAAAAAAGAATTTAAAATAAAACTAATGTTGGAATACTTATCTGGTGAATCTGGTGGATGAGAAATGATTGATAAAAATATAAGATTCCTGATTCAGCATTAAAAAATTGGATAATTAAATACAAATTTGGAGGCTTTGATAACTTAACTAAAAAGAGCAAAATAACAATAAATACACTAGTGAATTTAAACTATCTGTAATACCGATATAGGCAGACCAATAATACTTTAGAGAGACTGCTAAGTACTTCAATCTTGTTAATGGATTAATGTATCTAGATGGGAGAAAGCATATAGATAACGTGCTTTATCTAGGCTAGAAGATAATAGATGAAGACCTAAGAAAGATATGTATAAATCAGATAAGAAATCTAAGAACGAAAAACTAATAGAAGAATTTGAAAGAGAAGAACCAATTAGACTTAGAGAAGAAAACAAATATCTTAAGATGCAAATACTATTTTAAAAAAGTTTCAAGACTTGCTGCTGAAAGAGGCAGGAGCAAGTAAAAGACAAAGATAACACTTCAGATTCTAGAAGAACATCTTTAAACAAAGGCTTAGTAGTAAACTATTAAGAATAATGAAACAAGAAGGACTCTTATGTACTAAATTTAAAACTAGGTCAAGAAAATACTCATCATACAAGGGTAGGATAGGAAAAGTTGCTCTTAGCCTAGTGAACCGTAACTTTAAAGTTAAAAGACCTAAGCAGATATGGTTAACAGATGTAACAGAATTTAAAATCAAAGAATATGAACAAAGATTGTATTTATCACCGATCCTTGATGTGTACAACAGTGAGATAATCAGCTATACAATAATAAGTCACCCTCCTACAATTAAACTAACTAATACAATGCTAAAAAAAGGCAATTGTCTAGACAATTCACCAATGGAGAACTTCTTTGGTATACTCAAACAAGAAATATACTATGGTGTAAAATTTAAGAATTATGAGTATTTAAGAAAAGAAATAGAAATATATATAAAGGTACAACGAAGACAGGATAAAGACAAAATTAAACGGAATATCACCTGTTGATTACAGATTACATTCCTCTTAAAATATTATTAAGTTATCCCGTGTTTACGGGTTCAGCTCATAAGCAACTTAGCTGGTTTTACAAATAAGCTAATAGATGAAATAAATTGTTATATAAAATAGAGATTTAATTTTTAATTGCAATATAAAAGTAGAACTTACATGAGTTCTACTTTTTAAATTAAAATTATGAAGCTATTGAAACTGTTGTAGCTACACCGTCTTTTACTTCTATTTTTAAAGCTAGTCCAGAGTCTTTTACTTCATTATAGTACTTTACAAACTCTTCTGGACTAAATATTTTTGGCTCTGCTAAACCACCTACAGCTTGGAATTTTGTATCACTATTTATTTTGAAGTTATAAGTTGCTTTATCATAATCTTCTGAGTTGTCATAGCTGTCTGGATTTTGTAAATAATCTATGCTACCTTCTAGAATTAAGGAATTATTTTCTATGTTTAGATTAGATAAACTAGATAATCCCATTTGTGGATCACGATCACCATTTTTTGATGATACAAGATTTGAGATATAAGATCCATCTTTTTCTTGGTAGTTTATATTATCTTGACTATTATTTTCTTCTTTATCTTCTGCTGCAGTATCTTTTTTATCATTATTTTCTTCTTTGTTTTCAGTAGAAGAATCTTCTTTTTTCTCAACATCTATAGTTGATTTTTTATCGCTGGAAATTTCTTTATTATCTGAGTTTTTTGTGCTTTCTTTATCTTCAACTACTTCACTATCAGCAGGTTTATTATTTTCGCTATCTTCTTTTATAGATTCATCTATAATATCAGAGTTTTCAGCGACAACTTCTGTATCTGCAGATTCATTTGCAGCTGCATCTGATTGAGGAGCACTAGAATTTGAGCATGATGCAAGAGTTACTGCCATAAATGCTGCAAGCAGAGTTTTATTTAGATTGTTAATTTTCATGATTATCCTCCTTGATTTATTTTACCTTCTTTAATAGATAAGTAAATAAAAAAGCCCTAAATTAACCAGTTTTACCATAAACTATGATCCAAATCTAATATTTGTTACAAGTCCATATTTAACTGTAATAGTATTTGCTGGTGCAACAGCATCTAGCATATCTTCTTTTGTGGTAGATCAAAATCGCCTTTAGCTCCCACACCAGTATATGTAGTTTGATCCGTTAGTTTAAAAGTGTGAATCTTATTTTTTGTATATTCCTCATATCCATCAAAACTTTTACAAAATTATTACAAATAATTAAGAATATTTTCATAATAAATTTTTATTATATATTTATATTAATGTGTGTATAAAGGAGTATATTTTGATTAATTTTAAAAAAATTTCAAATATTGTATTAAGTTTAGTAATAATGTCTAGTCTTAGTGCATGTGGAAATAATCAGTCCGTAAATGATAATACTACTGATTCTACAAAAGCTGAGAGTGTAGAAAATAAAGATCCTAGTAGCAATAAGCAAGCAACGGATGTAGCAAAAACAGATACGAAAGATGATATGAAAGGAACTAAGGATAATGGTGGTGATGTTACTACCATTGAATATTGGCATGTAAATGCTGAAACTCAGGGTGGGACTACTGTTGAAGAATTAGTTAACAAATTTAATGAAGAACATGACGATATAAAAGTAGTTGCAAGATTTAATCCTGATATGTATAAGGGTCTAATGCAAAATTTACAAGCGGAAGAAGCCACAGGCAATACACCTGATATTGTACAAGTGGGTTGGGCTTTCCTTGAATATTTCTCAAATAACTTTGATTATGTATCTCCACAAGATGCAATAGACCAATATGATCCAGAGGATAAGACGTTCTTAAAAGACAATTTCTTACCAAATGTACTTGATCTTGCTAAAAATAATAATGGTGATCAAGTGGGCATTCCATATTCACTTTCAAACCCAATTTTATACATAAACAGAGACTTGATGGAAGAAGCAGGACTTGGTGATAAAACTCCAAAAACTTGGCAAGAAGTTAGAGAATATGCAAAAGTAGTTTCAGAAAAAACTGGCAAGTATGGTTTCTATGAACAAGAACCAGCAGATTTTTGGGCCCAACAAGCAATGATTGAATCTAACGGTGGGAAAATGATTGAATTAGAAGATCAAAAACCAAAAGCTAACTTTGCAACAAAAGAAGGTTTTGAAGCTATGCAACTTATGGCAGATATGCTTAATGAAGATAAATCAGCTGTAAACTTAGGATTTGATGAAGGGCTTCAAGCATTTACAAATGGTGAAGTTGCAATGTATTATACAACAATTGCAAAAAGAGCAGCTGTTGAAAAAGGCGCACAATTTAAAGTAGAAACAACACTTTCCCCAACATTTGGTGATAAAGAAAGAAAATTACCAGCAGGTGGTTCGATGCTTGCAATAACAGCTAAAGATCCAAAACAAATAGCAGCTGCTTGGGAATTTGAAAAATATCTTTATAGTGTAGAATCAATGGCTGAATGGACAAAAGGAACAGGTTATGTGCCTCCAAGAAAGGGTGTTGATGAAGATCCTAAGGGATTAAAAGACTTTTTAGCAGAAAATGAATTAATGAAACCAGCTATTGAACAAATGCCATATGTAGTTCCATGGGCATCATTCCCAGGAGATGCAGGACTTCAAGCTGAACAAATGCTTCTTGATATGAGAGATAAAATATTTGGCGGTCAACAATCAGCAGAAGATGCTATGACTCAAACTCAAGAGGAAATTAACCAAATAATGGAGTAAAAAATGAAGAAACTTAAGCCATATATATTAATGTTTCCAGCACTACTTGCTTTTGCAATATTCGTGTTTGTCCCATTTATATATACCTTGTATTTAAGTTTTTTCGATTGGAACATGATCAAACCTACAAAGAAATTTGTAGGTTTATCTAATTATGCCCTATTAGTAAATGATCCAATTTTACGAAAAATTTTTATAAATACATTTTTTTATATTTTAATAATGCTAATTTTAAATTTTATAATTCCTTATATCTTAGCCTTTGTTTCAAGGTTCATGATAAGTAAGTTTCAAAATTTTTACAAAAAAACATTTTTCTTACCCTCAATCCTTTCACTTGTAATAGGGTCTATACTTTTTGTTTGGATTCTAAATCCAGTGGCTGGACCTGTTGCAATTATTCTTAGAAAAATCGGATTAGCTATGCCGAATTGGTCAAAAACTGAAGGCTGGGTAATTGCGGGTTTATCGCTTATAGCTTCTTGGAAAAGTTTTGGTTATAACTATATCGTGCTTTTAGGTGGGATACTAGGAATAGATGAATCAGTAATAGAAGCTGCAAAACTTGAAGGGATTGGAAATTTCAAATTATTTAAAGATATTGTGATACCAATGTCATCAGCAACTGGTATTTATGTTTTAATAACATCAATAGTACAGGGCTTACAATTTATATTTACTCCTATAAAGGTAGTAACCCAAGGTGGACCAAACTATGCTTCATCAAATTTAATTTACCAATCATATCACGAAGCTTTTGTATATTATAGGACAGGAGTTAGTGCAGCCTTATCAATGATTACTATGTTAATTTTTGCTATTCTTTTATTTTTAGAATATAAATATATTGAAAAAGGAGTATACTATGAAAACTAAACATGAATGGGTAACCCATCTTATCCTACTAATTTTCGTTGTACTCATGATTTTTCCGATAATCTTTGCAATTTCAAATTCATTTAAAACTATGCAAGAAAGTGCAAATAATATTATGGGACTTATACCAGAAAATCCAACTTTAGAATCGTTTAGATATGTAGCTCAAAGATTACCTATTAAAAAAATCATAGCTAATTCATTTTTTATAGCAACAACAGTAACAATTTTTAAGATAATTACAAGTGTACTTGCAGCCTATGGTCTAGTTTATTTTGATTTTAAGGGTAAAAATGTTATTTATTTTCTAATGCTAGTGACTATGTTCATACCTTTTACAGTAACTATGGTGCCAAATTATCTATTGATTTCGAAACTGGGTCTTGCTGATAAGTTAATAGGAGTGGCTTTGCCTCAGTTTGCAGATGTAGCAGGAATATTTTTAATTAGACAATCTATGAGAACTATTCCAAAATCACTAACTGAAGCTGCAAAAATGGATAATGTATCTGATTTTCATATTATGAAAGATATTATTTTTCCAATTGTTTTACCAGCAGTAGTTTCTTCTGGGATTATGTTTTTTATTAACTCTTGGAATGAATTTGTATGGCCTACATTGATTTTAAAATCACGTGATCATTTTACTTTGCCATTAGCCTTACAAATGTTTATGTCAGCAGAAGGGGGAACAGATTTTCCAATTGCTATGGCAGTTTCAGTTATTACAATGAGTTTACCAATTATTTTATATCTATTCTTCCAAAGATATATTATAAGCACCTATGCTGGATCAGGAGTGAAATAGAATGAAAGAAATTATTTTTGATAATGTCGAAAAAAGATATGGGGAAAATGTTGTAATTCCTCAACTAAATTTAAAAGTAGAACCTGGCGAAAGGTTAATATTACTTGGACCATCAGGTTGTGGAAAGTCTACCACTCTTAGAATGATTGCAGGACTTGAAGAAATATCTTCAGGGAATCTTATTATGAATGAAAGAGTGGTAAATGATGTAGCTCCGGGCGATCGTGATGTTTCAATGGTTTTTCAAAACTACGCTCTTTATCCTCATATGACAGTAGAAGAAAATATAACATATGGACTAAAGGCAAATAAAGTTGAAAGAAGAGAAATAGATTATAGATTAAAAAATGTTTTGGATATGCTAGCTTTAAATGAATATAAAGATAGAAAACCAAACCAACTATCAGGTGGACAAAGACAAAGGGTAGCTTTAGCTCGTTCTCTTGCAAAAAAATCTTCATATTTGCTACTTGATGAGCCACTTTCAAATCTAGATGCACAATTAAGATTACAAGCCCGCCGTGAGCTTGTTCGTTTGCATAATAATTTTAATATGACTTTTGTCTATGTTACTCACGATCAAGTAGAAGCTATGACAGTTGCTCAGAAAATTGTTTTAATGAGTGAAGGAAAAATTCAAATGGTTGGAAGTCCTGATGAAATTTACAACAATCCTGCAAATATATTTACAGCAAAATTTATTGGATCTCCTCCTATGAATATATTTTTAGTTTCCTATAAGGAAAATCATTTGATATTTGACCATGAAAGAAGATTTGCTCCAGAAAGTTCAATTCTACATGCTATTAGCAAAAATCTGAGTGATAAATATTATCTAGGCATCAGGCCAGAAAATATAAGATTGGTTGATGAAAATACTGCAAATTCAATTAAAGTTAAGGTTAGATACCTAGAAAATTTAGGATCTGTAACTTCATATCACTTTGATTTGGCAAACACAACTGCTTGCCTAACTTCAGAAAACCACTCGATAAAAGTGGGAGATGATATAAATATTGTATTGGTAGATAAA
>OJLW01000899.1_pt1 | contig 12649 bp, 10 predicted proteins | sample 1597021 | NCBI WGS metagenome assembly OJLW01 (sample SAMEA3904676, study PRJEB24821) | metagenome | biome: Builtin; feature: hospital; material: surface | place: USA | collected 2013-06-03
CCTCGGGAGGTAATCTCTGGTGTTATCCATGATGCAATGACCCCCTGACCCTACCCCCAGAAACTGTCATAAACCCAGACACTTTCTCAGTAGTGCAGGCTAGGACCCGCCCGGGACTAATAACCGCCCTGAGCGTTCGACAAAATGTCCTTGATCTGTGGGCGGACATCGAGCCAGTAAATACCCGTAATGACTAGCCCGGCAATCAGCGGGATGCCCAGCATTGCCCAGCCCAGCCACGGCAGGAGCAGGAAAATCGCCGAACCGACCAGCATACCGGCCCAGACGTTGCGGCTCTTGCGGTCTGCAGCGTCAAAGGCATCCGCGCGGGTGGTGATGACAAGCACCGCACCGATTAGCGCCAAGATGCCAATGACAAACGGAATGGCGAACTGAAACAGGACGTCCACATAGACGGAAATCGCTACTAGCGGCGAGTCCGCAAGACTGGGCAAAGATGGTAACAGGCGCACCGGGGGAACAACTCCTTTAACAGGGATGCATTGCTCTTTACATGCTAACGCACACGGTCTGATGTGCTGAGTTGTGCTGCTAAATAGCCCCAAACACCAAGGTCGACAGGGTGTAAATAGCCAAACCGGCCAGTGATCCGACAACCGTGCCGTTAACGCGAATGAACTGCAGATCGCGACCGACCATCAGTTCAATCTTGTCGGAAGCCTCATCGGCGTCCCAACGCTCGACGGTCTCGGAAATGATCGAGGTAATCTCGCCCGCGTAATTCTCAGCGATGAAGACGACAGCCGCTTCCAAACGGCGGTCCATTCGTTTGCGCAACTCAGGATCAGACTGGATCCGCTCGCCGTAGCGGGCGGCCGTTTCCGAGACCTTCCGACGGAGCAGGGAGTCCGGGTCTCGGGCAGCGTCGACAAGCTTTGCGGATGTTGATGCCCAAATCTTCGCCGGCGCCTGTGTGACGGCGGCGGACGAAAGAATGTCAGTCTTAATTTCTTCGACCTTGGCGATGGTCTTCTCGTCGTTCTGCAAGTCTATGGCGAGCTGCGTGAGGAAGCGGTGGAGTGCCAAGCGCGCGTCGTGCTTAGGGTCATGCTGCACCTGCCAGGTCCAATCAACCAACTCGCGATAGACCTTGTCGCCGATGAGATCGTTGACAAAGCTCGGCGCCCAGGATGGGGCGCGCTCTCCGACGAGGCGGTCGATAAGATTCTGGGAGCCCAGCGACTTCCGGTGCAGCCACTCAGCCATCTGCTGGACGATGGGCTCGGTGCGCCCCTCTTCAATCAGCTGCTCGAGAACCTTACCCGCTGGTGGTCCCCACTCCGGAGCTGCAACTTCGTCGATGACTGCTGACTTCAGCACTGCGGCGGCATCGTCGGGATTAATCGCCTCCAGCACATTTCCGGTGAACTTACCGACCTCTGCTGACACTTTGTCGGCGTTTCCCGGCGCTACCAGCCATTCACCGATCCGTTCAGGAATCTCGGCTTTGCGCACCTTGTCTACAATCAAAGCGGGGTTCAGGAAGTTGTCACCGACGAACTGCGCCAGGGACTCACCGACCTGGTCCTTCTTGCGGCGGACGATAGCGGTGTGTGGGATAGGAATGCCGAGCGGGTGGCGGAACAGAGCTACGACAGCGAACCAGTCGGCGAGGGCACCGACCATGCCGGCCTCAGAAGCAGCGCGAACGTAGCCCACCCACGCGGGCACAACTTCGCCTGCGGATAAGTGTGAAGATTCAATACCGCGGCATGTGAAATACACAGCGGTTGCGATGACCAGCAGCATCGTAGCGAAGGCCTTGGCCTTACGCAGTTGCGCACGTTTTTCCGCTTCAACCTCAGGTGATGGCCCGGGAACTTCGAGACGGTCCGAGACCGAATCGACAGCTGCCGGGAGCTTAGCGGGGTTGTTATCCATGTGTATAGATTAGGCGCCGAAAACGCGAAAATGCCACCGCGCCGCAGTCCGCTGTTGGTGAGAGAGGTACTTCTCAGTACTTCCCTACCTCAGCACACTGTGCACGGTGGCATCAACTGTGGAGGTGCTAGTTCAAAAGGCTAGCGTTGCATCCGACTAGAGGCGAGCCCCTTTAAACTGGGGCGAGCCTTTAGTGGTGAGTGCCGAATTCCTTTCGGTAAGCCTTGTAGTCACGACGACCGATGGAGATGCAGGCCACACCCGCAATAACCATAACCAGTGCAACTACCAGGCCAGCCCACATGAACACGCTGCCGTCGAAGTTCCAACCACCGGTGTAGTCGGTGTAGTTGGCGGCATCCTTAGCCAGGAAACCATTGCTGTGAGAGGCAGCAGTCTGGTCGGCAAAAACGGTCGTTGCGAGACCGAAAATGAAGGTGCCCCAAGCCGCCAGTGAGGCGAGCATGAGTCCCATGCCAATCCAGGTAATGCTCTTGTGAAGCGAGGAGTATTCGGCATTCATGCTCTGAGGCACGTAACCGTCGACGAAGTGCTCTTCGCCCTGGTAACGCTTGACTGCATTCGCCATAATCTATGTCCCTTCTGGAAAACTCTAATCGAGAAAGAGTTTAGTCGTCCTTACCGCGGAAGAACGAACGAGCTCGTTCCTTGGTAACGGCGGCAACCGCAGTCAGCGGGATACCGGCCGGGCAGACGTCAGCACATTCACCATAGAGGGAGCACGGACCGAAGGTGCCTTCGACCTCGTCAACCATCTTGCGGGCACGCTTGCCACGCTCTTCCTTACCCAGCGGGACCAGGGAGAGGTGAACCAGCTTTGCGCCGGTGAACAGATGTGCAGCACCGTTCGGGCAAGCTGCGACACAAGCACCACAGCCGATGCAGGCTGCGTGGTCAAGTGCGAACTCAGCGGTCTCGTGGTTCAGGTGCAGAGTATCTGCATCCGGAGCGGTACCAGCGTTGATGGAGACGTAGCCACCCTGCTCGAGGACACGGTCCAGAGCGGAGCGGTCAACGACCATGTCCTTGATGACCGGGTATGCGGCGGAGCGCATCGGCTCGATCTTCAGGGTGTCACCATCGCTGAACTGGTGCAGACGCTGCTGACAGGTCGGGGTGTTCTGGCCCGGGCCGTGCGGACGACCGTTGACGTTCAGACCACAGGTACCACAGATACCCTCACGGCAGTCAGATGCGAACGCGAACGGCTCCTTGCCGGACTCGACGTACTTGGAGTTGACGTGGTCAAGCAGCTCCAGGATCGACATCTCTGCGACGGCGTCGTCAACGTCAACGGATTCAAAGTGTCCCTCGACGTTCGGACCTGCTTGGCGCCAGATTTCAAGGTGCAGTTTCATTACTTGTAGTTCCTTGTCATGAGCGGGACGGCTTCGAAGGTGAGCGGCTCGGCGTGGCGAATGAATTCGTGACCGGACAGATCCCATGCAGGACCATTGTTGCCTCGCTCCCATGCGGAAACGAAGCACCAGTTAGCGTCATCGCGCTCTGCCTCGCCATCTTCGGAGATGTGGTCATCGCGGTAGTGAGCACCGCAGGACTCATCGCGGTCGAGGGCGTCGACACACATGAGCTCACCGAGGTCGATGTAGTCAGCAACACGGTTAGCGTACTCGAGCTGCTGGTTCATCTCATTCGGCTCACCCGGGATAAACAGGTCAGACCAGAATGCCTTACGCAGTTCGCGGATCTCCTCGATACCGCGAGCCAGGTCTTCCTTGTTACGGGCCACACCACAGTCGCGGTAGAGAATCTCACCGAGCTGGCGGTGGAAGTACTCAGCACCGTGCTTACCCTGGATGCTCATCAGCTTGTCCAGGCGAGCCTGAGCGCGGTCCAGTGCTTCCTTGGCCTCCGGGGCATCCTCATCCAGGCGGTCGGTACCGAGCAGCGGGCCAAGGTAGTTCGGAATGGTGAACGGCAGGGTGAACCAACCGTCGACCGAACCGGACAGCAGGGAGTTTGCACCCAGGCGGTTTGCACCGTGGTAGGTCCAGGATGCCTCGCCACCGGTGAACAGACCCGGGATGGAGGTCATCTGGTTGAAGTCAGACCACAGACCACCCATGGTGAAGTGGCAGGTCGGAGCAATGCGCATCGGAACCTTGTACGGGTCCTCACCGATTGCCTCTTCGTACATCTGAATCAGGTTCGAGTAGCGTTCCTTGATGACCGGCTGGCCCAGGCGCTCAATTGCGTCACGCAGATCCAGGTAGACGGAGTTCTTCAGCGGACCAACACCGTAGCCGGCGTTAATCTGCTGAGAGTTGGCACGGGAAGCGACGTCACGCGGGACGAGGTTACCGAATGCCGGGTAGCGACGCTCCAGGAAGTAGTCGCGCTCGTCCTCCGGGATGTCGTTGGCCGGGCGCTCGTCGCCCTTCTTCTTCGGGGTCCAAATACGTGCGTCGTTACGCAGCGACTCGGACATCAGAATGGTCTTCGACTGCCAGTGCGCGTTGACCGGAAGACCGGTCGGGTGGAACTGGATGAAGGACGGGGATGCGAAGTAAGCACCCTGGTCGTATGCACGCATGATGGCCGAAGCGTTGGAGTTCTTGGCCAGCGTGGACATGTGGTAGACGTTGCCGTAACCGCCGGTAGCCAGAATAACTGCGTGAGCAGTGTGAACGGTCAGCTCACCATTGATGAGGTTACGCATGATGGCACCCTGGCAACGGCCGTCGGCGACGATGATGTCAACCAGCTCGTTGTGGGTGAAGATCTCGACGTTGCCGAGACCAATCTGGCGCTGCAGAGCCGAGGTAGTCGACAGCTGCAGCTGCTGACCCGTCTGACCACGGGTGTAGTACGTACGGGAGACCTGCACACCACCGAAGGAACGGGTTGCCAGGGTACCGCCGTACTCGCGAGCGAACGGAGCACCAATTGCATTCAGGTGGTCGATGACGCGGACGGACTCTACAGCCAGACGCCAGCAGTCGTTCTCGCGGCAGCGGTAGTCGCCGCCCTTAACGGTGTCCTTGACGTGGCGGTAAGCGCCGTCGTTGTCGACCTTCTTACCGCGAGCGGAGTTGACACCACCCTGTGCAGCAATGGAGTGCGCACGGCGCGGAGCGTCGTGGTAGGTGAAAACCTGCACGTCGTAACCGAGCTCGCCGAGGGCAGCAGTGGCAGCGCCACCAGCCAGGCCGGTACCGACGACCATGACGCGGAACTTACGACGGTTCAGCGGCGAAACCAGGTTGGCGTGATCCTTCTGGTACTGCCAGTGGTCCTTCATAGAGACCTTGTCACCCGGGGAGTTATCGGACAGAACCTTGCCGATCTTGACCCCGTCGACAACGCTTTCCGGCGCGCGGAAGTCCGCAGCGACGGTTGCTTCAGTGTTAGTCATAGTAAATTTCCTCCTCGACCTACGAGACCAGACCGGTCAGGACGGCGACTGGGATGAAGATGTTGCCGACAACAACCAGCAGCGGCAGCAGGCCGGACAGGAACAGCAGAACCTTGCGCCAGCGCTTACCGGTGATACCGAGGTCGGAAGTAGCAGTCCACAGACCGTGGGACAGGTGCAGCAGCAGAGCGAGCTGCGCAATGATGTACCAAACAACAACACCCGGACGCGAGAAGGACGCAATCACGTTCTGGTATGCCTCACCGTGCTCGAAAGAAGACGGAGCAACGCCAGCACCGATGGTCAGGTCCAGCAGGTGGAAGATGATGAAGGCCAGCAGCACGATGCCGGTGATCACCATCGAACGTGCAGTAAAGGTGTTCCAGCTGGACACCATGCCCTGACGGCGGAACTTGCCGCGGGACTGCTTAGCACGTGCAGCCAGGGTGAGGCCACCGAAAATGTGCAGGACAATAGCTACCAGCAGGACAATGCGGAAGATCCACAGAATGCCCTCGTTCGGAACTGCCGGAGCACCGACAGTGCGCAGGAAGGTCGCGTATGCGTTGAAGTCTTCCGCGCCAGCGAAAATTTTCAGGTTACCCAGCATGTGGACAATAACGAAGAGGCCAAACAGCACGCCAGTGACGGCCATGGTCAGCTTCAGAGCCCATGAGGGGTATTTAGGCTGCTCGCGCAGCGGTTCTACATTAATTTTGCCGTGCGCGATTGCGTCACGGTTTGAACTTTTAACAGTCATGGCACCTCCAGTGTCATATTCACTCTAAAGTCACACAGCGCCTGGTAAACATTTTTCCCCCTTTTGGGTGGGGATTTTCACAGGTTACCTAGGTCTTTTCTCCGCCTTTTCTCAGGTTATCGCATTTTAGCCACTTCTGACGTCGTCGCTGCATAAACCCTCTCCCCCACCATAAAAACGCCCCTACCCCGACTTTTGCCGATTTTTCCCCCGCCCAAACTAGCTAATAACGCAACATAAATAGCACGAAAATAAAAAACCGCCCACTTTTCTCAGGTGGACGGATTTAATACTCAATAATTATGTTGCGAAATTCTTTATTTTTACCCCTGCCGAATTCCCCAAAGGCCCAAACAGCCACCCCCAACAGGCAATCCCCCCCCTATTGGCACCGTGTACGGCCGAAGCCGTCCGACTAATCCTCGCTCTGATCCGAGTTCGCCATCACCACGGTCAACGGCTCCGGACCAATGATCACCTCATGTCCTGCGACCATAATCGGCCCAACCTGGTGGTCTCCCTCCTCCAGGACGACTTCCACCGTGCGGCCGCGCACCGTCACTCGGATACGACAACCACGAATAGTGACTCGGTACGTCAGACCACTCCAGTCCTCCGGCAGACGCGGGTCAATACTGTAGCGGCCGTCATGATCGCGGAAACCACCGAAACCATAGACCAGGGACTGCCACACACCACCGGCAGATGCGACGTGGACACCATCGGCAGCGTTGCCATGCAAGTTCGCCAGGTCCACATAGAGTCCGCGTAGGAAGAAGTCCATTGCCTGCTCCTGCAAGCCCAACTCGGCCGCAACAATGGACTGCACAACGGCGGACAGCGAGGAATCACCGGTGGTGAGCGGATCGTAATACATGTAGTCTGCGCGCTTTTGTTCCGTCGTAAAGCGATTGCCCATGAGGAACAGTGCGAGGACGACGTCCGCCTGCTTAATGACCTGGTGACGGTAAATCGTCAGCGGGTGGTAATGCAGCAGCAGCGGGCGCAGCGGGCCAACTTCGGGATCGTCGAGATTCCAGCGCTTACGCAGCAGGAACTGGTCATCCTGAGGGTGAATGCCGAGCTTCTCATCGAACGGGATGTACATCGCCTCAGCGGCCTGCTCCCACTCTTCAACCTCGCGCTCAGTGAGGTCGAAGCGGTTGGTCAGTTCGCGATAGGCAGCAGGGCGATCACGCTTCATCTGCTTGACGACGTCCGCAGCAACCCGCAGGTTATACTGCGCCATCACGTTGGTGTACAGGTTGTTATTCACCACCGTGTTGTACTCATCTGGACCGGTGACGCTGTGAATTTGGAACTCTCGCTGCTCGGCATCAAAGAATCCCAACGACATCCAAAACCTGGCCGTGCCGAGCAACAGATCCGTGCCCTCCTTGAGCAGGAACTCCTCATCGCCGGAGGCATAGACGTACTTCATCATCGCGTACACGATGTCCGCATCGATGTGGTACTGCGCCGTGCCGGCCTCAAAGTAGGCCGAGGACTCCTGACCATTGATAGTGCGCCACGGGAAGAGGGCACCGTCGTGCGCCAGTTCGTCGGCACGCGCCCACGCGGCTTCGAGCATGTCCCAGCGGAAACGCATGGCATTGCGCGAGAATTGCGGCGACGTATAGGTAAGGAATGGGGTCACGTAGATTTCCGTGTCCCAGAAGTAGTGGCCGCCGTAGCCGGTGCCGGTCATTCCCTTGGCCGGGACGCCTTGGAATTCGGCGCGGGCGGCGGCCTGGATAATCTGCCAAATGTTCCAGCGCACTGCCTGCTGAATCTCCGGCTGATTGTAAATGACCACGTCAGAGCGCTCCCAGAAGCGTTCGAGCCACTCCTCCTGGTTCTCCATCAGCCCCAGCATGCCGATGCGGCCGACGCGGTTCAGGGTGCGCTCACAGCGGAATGCCAGCTCTTCGGCACGCACCTTACGGGAGGAGTGGTACGCGACCAGCTTCTCCAGGCGTATGACAGTGCCGACCGGCGCATCCAGGTTGAACAGGGAGCTGGCCACATCCGGCTCGGTCGACTGCGAAATCTCTACGAACGGCTCCGTGCCGTCGGGAGTGCGGACAGTAAAGGTGTGGTCCATGGAGGTAGCCACGGTCATACCGGAGTTCGCGCAGCGGTAGCCCAGCGTCGAGCGCTGCCCGTGCGCCGATTCCGACTGAAATGCCGGAATGAGAACGCGGTCTTCCAGCGCCTCGGCGCGACGGGGATCCAGTTCGGTGCCCTGCGCCTTAGCGGCATCGTGGTATTCGTCCTCGCCGTCCTGGCGGTTGAGGATCTGCGAGTTAATCATCACCGCAGCATCCGCATCCAGCAGCTCGACTTCCAGACTCATCGCGGCGACATGCTTTTCCTGGAAAGACACCATGCGCTCAGAGGTGACGCGAACGCGCTTGCCACCCGGGGTGCGCCAAATGAACCGACGACGCAGCACGCCCTCGCGGAAATCCAGGCTACGTTCGTAGTCGCTGACCTCAGCATTGCCGAGACGCAGGGGCTCATCGTCAATGTAGAGACGCATTGCCTTGGCGTCCGGAGCGTTGACAATCGTCTGCCCCTGGCGGGCTAGGCCGTAGGCGTCCTCGGCGTGCCTAATCGGCCATGTCTCATGCAGACCGTTGATATAAGTGCCGTGTTCACTGGAATCGCGGCCCTCCGGGGGATTTCCACGCATGCCGATGTACCCGTTCGACAGCGCAAACAGCGTCTCGCCCAAACCGAGCGGGAGTCCGTTCGGCTTCGTCTCAATCAGACGCCACTCATCGACCGGAGTGATGTCTCGATCCATCAGCCCCTCGGCATTCACCAGGTGGTGGTGCTTATCCGCACGACCCGCCGGGAAGTTACGACGCTGCTTACGACGAACTGGGGACACCGTCTCCTCCTGTTTTTCAGCCTCGGCGGTCTCCGCGTCGTGACCCTGCCACTGCGGAATCACACGCTCGGTCTCGTCGACTGCTGCTGTGGTCGAATCGTTGGCCATGATGCCTTCCGGTTTGCTCTCAGCCATTTGTCACGAGCCAGCCTAGACGAGTTCCGCCAAGTCACTGACCACAATGTCGGCACCCGCTCGGCGCAGCGCTTCTGCGCCAGCACCGCGGTCAACACCAATGACCAGACCAAATGCGCCGGCTGCACCCGCTTGCACACCACTGATGGCATCCTCGACCACCACAGCATCGCGCGGTGCCACCCCCAGATTCTCCGCCGCGTACACGAAAGTATCGGCGGCCGGCTTACCCGGCAGGTTGTTCTCGTGCGCCACCACGCCGTCAACAATCTCCACGAACCGCTCACGCAGCCCAGCGGCCGTCAGCACCGGCACCGCGTTCTGCGACGAGCTGACCACCGCCAACTGCGGTTTTTCGCTTGCCGACGAGTCCCCCGCGCCCTGTAACTCGTCGAGCAGCGCTACCGACCCCGGGTAGGCCTCAATTCCCTTCTCGACTCGCGCCAGGAAGTCGTCATTCTTGCGCTTCCCGAGCCCCACAATCGTCTCGTCTTTCGCTGTGTCCTCATCGCTACCGTGTGGCAGCGAGATGCCGCGGGATTCCAGAATTGCTGCGATGCCCTCATCGCGGCGGCGACCATCGAGGTAGGTGAAATAGTCCTCCTCGGTGTAGGCCGAGACACCCTTGTGCTCAAAGTAGTCGCTAAACATGTCCGCCCACGCCTGCTCGTGCACATCGGCGGTAGGGGTAATCACTCCGTCGAGGTCAAAGAGGATTGCGCCCGCGCTATGGAGGAATTCTTTGGCCTTGGCAAGGTTGGTAGCACTGTCGGTCGTGGAATTAGTCATGGGGGTCGCAGCTCCTTGGACGTTGCAGACTGCATATTCGCAATTAACTTCTCAATCAACGCTAGCAACGTTGCCCCTACCCCGCTTGTGAACCCTGGTATCTCGGCGGAGGGCATCGCATGCTTCCACCATGGGGCACCCAACGCGGGCGTTCCCAGCGCACGCTCGCCCTGCACCGAAAAACAAAACTGCCGGCGCGCATGCGGAATTGGCATCAGAGGTTTGCCAATACCACCTACACACCGGCAGTTTGGGTAGCTATTTTGTTATTTCAGGCTCGGCAGTCGCCTGCTAACCCTAGCCTGACCCAGAATTAATCCTGGTCGATGCCCTCGCGCTTCTTGAACTCCAGGCGACGGCGGTGCAGGATCGGCTCGGTGTAACCAGACGGCTGGTTGACACCGTCGAGGATGAGCTCCTTAGCAGCCTGGAAACCAATGGACTTGTCGAAGTCCGGGGCCATCGGCAGGTACGCCTCATCGCCCTCGTTCTGGCGGTCAACGACCTCGGCCATACGCTGAAGCGAATCGATGATCTGCTCCTCGGTGACAACACCGTGCAGCAGCCAGTTAGCCAGAGTCTGGGAGGAAATACGCAGGGTAGCGCGGTCCTCCATCAGGTCAACATCGTTGATATCCGGAACCTTGGAGCAGCCAACACCCTGCTCAACCCAGCGGATAACGTAGCCCAGGATGGACTGGCAGTTGTTGTCCAGCTCGTTAGCCTTGTCCTCATCGGACCAGTCAGCGCCCGGCTCGCCAGCCTTAGCTGCCGCTACCGGGATGGTGAGCAGATCACCAAAGGTGTCGCGGCGACCGTCGGTAAGCAGCTTGTCCTGAACGCCGAAGACGTCAACCTCGTGGTAGTGGGTAGCGTGCAGCACACCACCGGTCGGGGACGGAACCCACGCGGTGGAAGCACCCTGCTTCGGCTGACCAATCTTCTGCTCCAGCAACTCGGCCATCTGCTCGGTCATAGCCCACATGCCCTTACCGATCTGAGCCTTGCCCTGCAGGCCGTGTGCCAGACCGGAGTCGACGTTGTTGTCCTCGTAAGCCAGCATCCACGGAGCGGTCTTCTGGACTGCCTTGCGGAACATCGGACCAGCCTGGATGGAGGTGTGGATCTCATCACCAGTGCGGTCCATGAAGCCGGTGTTAATGAAGACCACACGCTCGGAGACAGCCTTGATGGCGGCGTCCAGGTTGACGGAGGTACGACGCTCCTCATCCATCAGGCCGACCTTCAGAGTGTTGTGCGGCAGACCCAGCAGCTTCTCAACGTCTGCGAACAGCTCATTAGTGAATGCAGCCTCATCCGGGCCATGCTGCTTCGGCTTCACAATGTAAATCGAACCGGTACGGGAGTTCTTACGTGCGTTGTCCTGGTCCAGGCCCGGGATTGCACACACAGCGGTGACGACGGCATCCATGATGCCCTCGAAGATCTCCTCACCGTCGCGGTCGAGGATGGCCGGGTTCTGCATCAGGTGACCGACGTTACGGATCAGGTTCAGGGAACGACCATGCAGGGTGACCTCGGAACCGTCAAGAGCGGTGTAGGTGCGGTCGTCGTTGATGGTACGAGACAGCTTCTTGCCACCACGGGTGAACTCGACTGCAAGGTCACCGACGTTCAGGCCCAGCCAGTTGGTGTAACCCAGGGTCTTGTCGGCAGCGTCAACTGCGGCGACAGAGTCCTCGAGGTCCATGATGTTGGTGACAGCGGCTTCCAGGATGATGTCCTTGACACCAGCCTTGTCGGTCTTGCCAACCGGGGACTCCGGGTCAATCAGCAGCTGGATGTGCAGACCGTTGTGCTTGAAGTAAATGGACTCCGGTGCGTCCTTGTCGCCGGTGTAGCCGACCAGGGTCTCCGGCTCGCGCAGACCGGAGGTAGCGCCACCTTCCAGGGTTGCCTGCAGGTGACCGTCGACGATGTCATAAGAGGTGACATCCGCGTGGGAACCGTCGACCAGCGGCAAAGCCTTGTCCAGGAAGTCACGGCCCCATGCGATAACGCGGTCACCGCGGACCTTGTTGTAGCCCGGGGTGTCCTTCTCCGCACCGCCATCTTCAGCAATAGCGTTGGTACCGTACAGCGCGTCGTAAAGCGAGCCCCAGCGTGCGTTCGCAGCGTTGATGGCGAAACGGGCGTTGAGGACCGGCACAACCAGCTGCGGGCCAGCGGTGGAAGTGATCTCGGTGTCGACGCCCTCGGTGGTGACCTGGAAGTCACCCGGGTTGTCAACGAGGTAGCCAATTTCCTTCAGGAATGCGACGTACTCGTCCTGGTTCTGCTTACCCGGGTGCTCCTTGTACCAAGCGTCGAGCTTTTCCTGCAGCTCATCGCGCTTGGCCAGCAGCTCGCGGTTGCGCGGAGTGTACTTAGCGACAATGTCACCAAAGCCATTCCAGAACGCGTCCTTGTCCTCAATGCCGGCGGCGGGGAGTGCGGTGTCATTAACGAAGTCGTAAAGAACCTTCGCGACCTGCATTCCACCTGCCGAAATACGCTGTGCCATTGCTCTCCTCAAAACTATTGATTGCAATTTGCCCATCCAGCCACGGCCACGTCAGCAGCTCACACTGGATGCGTTGTTCCCCTACTGTATGTGATTCGGCGCACTTATGAACCGTCTTTTTTCATAACCCCCAACCGCCAGCCCGGTATAGCGCCGCTCACATTTGCCATTTCATTCGCTTTACGACGAGCACCCCGCGAATAGACCCTGTCTCTTATACACATCTGACGCTGCCGACGAGCGATC
>OJLW01000900.1_pt1 | contig 12632 bp, 9 predicted proteins | sample 1597021 | NCBI WGS metagenome assembly OJLW01 (sample SAMEA3904676, study PRJEB24821) | metagenome | biome: Builtin; feature: hospital; material: surface | place: USA | collected 2013-06-03
CGGCAGCGTCAGATGTGTATAAGAGACAGTATATAAGTACATTTTTACTTTTGGAGGAGAAATGAGTTTTAAATTCAAATTAACCGATTCTCTGGTAAAAGTTTTCCCAGAGCAAGAACCAGATAACTTAAAAGAAAAGATGATTAAACTACTGCAAGGGGAAGTCTTTAACTTCCAGCTAGCTTATACTTTTGAATATCAAAGTGGTCCACTATATTTACCAGATCTTACTTATGAACTCGTTTCAGATGAAGGTTTAGACATTAGTGTTGAGCGAGTTGAGCTAGTGCCTGTAACGTTGCCAGTATATTTAGATAGAGTAGATGATGACTATCTTTTTACTGATCCTAGATTAGCACCAGACTTGTTAGTACCAAAAGAAACTAATATCTTCAGGCCTTATGCTAATCAATGGCGCAGTCTCTGGTTCCATGTAGTAGTCCCAGAAGAGATGGCGGCAGGAAAATATAATATTAAGTTGAATATAAAATCATTGGATAAAGATGAGCTGATCTGGTCTGATGAATTAGAAATTGAAATATTGGATCAGCAATTGCCTGAGCAAGAATTGATTCATACACAATGGTTCCATGCAGATACTGTTGCAGATTATTATAATGTTGAAGTTTTCTCCGAAAGACATTGGGAGCTAATTGATATTCACATGGAAGCAGCAGCCAGAAATGGGGTCAACTTATTACTGACACCTATTTTTACTCCACCGTTAGATACACAGATTGGAGGAGAAAGAACAACCATTCAGTTGCTAGAGATTGAGAAGAATGGCAATGAGTATAACTTTAACTTTGATAAGTTAGATCGCTGGATTGATTTAGCATTGAGTCATGGTATTAAGTACTTCGAAATGGCTCACTTATTTACACAATGGGGAGCAGTGGCTTGTCCTAAGATAATTGTTAAAGTAGATGGCCAAGAGGAGAAGCTTTTTGGCTGGCATACCAAGGCAACTAGTACTGAATATAAAGAGTTCTTGCAACAACTTCTAACAGCTATGCGTGAATATCTTGAAGCTAGAGGCTTGTGGGAGAAAACTTACTGGCATGTTTCCGATGAACCAAATTTAAGTAATATAGATACTTATGCAGAAGCAAAGAAAATAGTAGAGCCATATTTACCAGCAGAGAGAACTATGGATGCTCTAAGCAACTATGAGTTCTTCGAAAAAGGTTTAGTTCCTAGACCAATACCTACAAATGATGCTATTGAACCATTCTTGGAGAATAATGTTGAGAATTTATGGACTTACTATTGTTGTGCACAGGTTCTAGAAGTCAGTAATAGAATAATTTCCATGCCTTCTGCTAGAAACAGAATTATAGGTGCACAGCTATATCTATATGACATTGAAGGTTTCTTGCAATGGGGATTTAATTTCTATAACGCTCAATTTTCAAGACATTTGCTTAATCCATACGTTAACGGCGATGCCATGAATGGATTCGTAAGTGGAGATGCATACCTAGTTTATCCTGGAATCAAGGGAGAAGCATTGGACTCAATTAGAGGCAGAGTATTCTTCGAAGCTTTACAGGACATGAGACTCCTAAAAGCGCTAGAGTTTCTAACAAGCAAGGATGAGGCTAAAGAAGTAATCAAATCTGTATTAGGATCCAATGTTACTTTTAAAGAGTATCCAAAAGGTGAAGCAGGTAAAGCTAAGTTGCTAGAATTGAATAAAGTTATTAAAGAAAAGATCTCAAATTTAGTAACTGGTGAAGAGTAGAAGATAGCGATAAAAACCCTGAATTTGTAATAATAGACAATTAACGAACACCTCTATTGTGCACTGTGCACATAGGGGTGTTTAAATTTTTCGTTAAAGTTTTAGATAAACACTTGATTTCACGGATATGGTAAAATAATAACGGAAAATCTAATTTTTAATGTTTGCACTATGTGCTAAATTTTACTTAAATGATTGGTTAAATTACACAAGTCAAAAAAGTAGAATAAATAAAAGACTGTGAAAAAGTATATTTAACCTTGGACCCTTATAAATTGGAGAAGGAACCCAATTATTAGGTTGTAGTATTGCACAAATTTCATTAATTATGGGAGGTATGTATGAAATTTATCAAAAAAGCAGGAGCAATTGCTTTAACAATAGCTACAGCATTTTCTTTAGTAGCTTGTAACAACTCGGGCGGTTCTAATAACGGCAAAGTTAAAATCCGTTTTGCAACTTGGGATAACGCTCAAGACCTAACCGATCAACAAGAGAGAGTAGATAGATTCAACAAAGAGAATGACAAAATCGAAGTAAGCTTGGAAGCTTATGGTGATAACTACGATACAAAAGTAACAGCAGCTATGGGTGGTAAAGATGCTCCAGATGTAATGTATATGTGGAACTATCCAAAATATAGCAAAGCTTTGTTATCTCTAAACGACTTCATTGAAAAAGAAGGTAAAGAGTACAAAGATAACTTCTACGAAACATTATGGAACTATAACAAGATCGGTGACGATGTATATGGTATCCCAGTAGGATTTACAACTCACGTTATGTACTATAACAAAGACCTATTCGAAAAAGCTGGAGTAGAAATGCCAACAGGTGACTGGACTTGGGATGATGCAAAAGCAGCAGCAGAGAAAATCTCAGCATTGGATGATAGCACATTCGGTTTAGCAGTTCCTATTAAACCAGATCCATATGACTATGAGATGTTTGCTTGGTCAAATGGCGGAGCTTTCTCAGATGAGAACGGTAATATGAAAGATGTAATTAACTCTGAGGCTACAGCTAAGCCATTTGCATTCTTCCAAGAAATGATCATGGATGGTACTGCAGTAGCAACCAACGACTACGGTGAGGATAACTTCAAACTTGGCAAGATTGGTATGTACATGAACGGTGCTTGGTCAGTAGACGCATTGAATGCATCAGGTATTAACTATGGTATAGCTCTATTACCTAACTTCGGAGATCAAAAATCACAAAGTATCGTAAGTAGTTCAGGATTAGGTATATCTAAAGATTCTAAGAACGCAGAAGCAGCTTGGGAATTTATTAAATATTGGACAAGCGAAGAATTGAACAAAGAAAGAATTGGCTTCGAGTTGCCAGTCTTGAAATCAGTTGTAGAATCTGAAGGTCTAGAGAAATCTGAAGCAACAGTAAAATTCTATGAAATGCTAGAGCGCTCAGCAGAACACATGCCAGCTTCATTTATAGCAACAGATCAATGGTCAAACGTATCTGATGATATTCAATTAGCTCTAGAGCAAATTTTGAACAAAAATTCAGCAGTTGATGCGAAAACAGCTTTCGATGAAGTAGCAGGTAAAGCAGAACGTTAAGTTAAGAAAAATAGAAGAACAAAGTTTGCCCGATTTATATCGGGCAAATCTTATTAAAATAAATTAGGAGTTTATTATGTCAAAAAGAAATGACGCCAACAAGAATAGACCATATAGTAGATCAGCTCCATATATGTCAAAAAGAAAGGACGCAAAAAAGAATAGACTATACAGTAGATCCACACCATATCTGTTCTTATTACCATGGTTTATTGGCTTGATATTATTTACTGCCGGTCCATTGCTCATGTCCTTAATAATGAGCTTTTTCAACTGGCCAGTAATAGGCTCACCTGAATTTGTGGGATTAAACAACTATGTAACAATGTTTACTCAAGATCCACAATTCTGGTCATCACTCAAAATTACAATGTTATTTACAGTAATTTTCGTACCATTGAAGCTTGTATTAGCACTAGTATTAGCTTTAATTATTAGTAAAAACATTAAGGGTGCAACTGCATTTAGAGTAGCATTCTACTTACCAACTGTTATCTCAAGTGTTGCAGTGTCAATCATATTTGACTGGATGTTAAACTCTGAATTCGGTATTATCAACTACCTACTTTCATTAATTGGAATAAAAGGTCCAGACTGGCTAAATAATCCAAGCTCAGCATTTGCGGCTTTGATTATGGCATCTATCTGGAGTGTTGGTTCATTAATGCTAGTTTTCTATACAGCGTTGAAAGGTGTACCTATAGATGTTTATGAGGCAGCTACTATTGATGGAGCTAGTGAGATGAGGCAATTCTTTAGTATCACTTTGCCATTGATTACACCAACAATCCTATTTAATACAGTTACATCAATTATTACAACTTTACAAAGTTTAGACTTAGTCATGTTATTAACCAAAGGTGGTCCATTGAGATCAACTCATATGTACGGACTATTTGTTTATAACAACGCCTTTGATAAGCATAAGTTAGGCTATGCAGCTGCTAACGCCTGGGTCATGTTTATTATTATCATGATCTTAACAGCACTAGTCTTTAAATCTTCAGATTTCTGGGTTTATACCAAAAAAAAGGGAGGTAAAAAATAATGAAAACATCTAAAACTACAAAAGTAATTTTCTTTATTATTGCTGCTATAGTATCCATAACTTTTATCTTCCCATTTGTTTGGATGATGCTGACTGCAGTTAAACCAGAACCAGAAGTAATGACCTTCCCACCAAAGATTTTACCTAGTGAATGGAAGTGGCATAACTTCGTAGATGCTTGGAATTCACAAGCGTTTGGATTATATACATTCAACTCATTATTGATAAGCTTCTTCAATATTCTAGGTCAAGTAATATCAGGTTCATTAGCAGCATATGCTTTTGCAAAGTTTGATTTTAAAGGAAAGACATTCTTCTTTATGCTCCTATTAGGAACCATGATGTTGCCTTGGGACGTTACAGTCATCCCTCAATACATGCAATTTAATATGCTAGGCTGGATTGACACATTAAAACCACTTATTGTTCCAGCTTTATTCGGATCAGCTTATTACATTTACCTAATGAGACAATATGTTGAACAAGTATCAAACGATTTCTCAGAAGCAGCCAAGATTGATGGTGCTAATGAGTGGCAAATTTATAGTGAAATTTATATGCCAATGATGAAACCTGTAATAGCACTCGTTGCAGTTCAAACATTCGTTACTTGTTGGAACGACTACCTTGGACCATTGGTATTCTTAAATAGTAGAAGCAAATATACTTTAGCCTTGGGACTAGCTAGTTTCAAAGGTGTACATGAAACTGCAATTGTTCCAACAATGTGTATAGCAGTAGTAATGTGTGCAGTACCTATTGCAATTTACCTATTAGGTCAAGCACAAATGGTAGAAGGTATCACAGCTGGTGGTGTTAAAGGTTAGTATGCTTATTAACTAGCATTTACAACAAGTAGCGCATACAAAACAGATAGTAAGTAAGAAATTCAAAGCGATTAGAAGGAGATAATAATGGCGAATATCTATAAGAATAGATTTAGTGAAGAAGTACGTAAATACTTGTCTGATGATGAGTGGTTGCACGTAGAAGAGAACTACGACAGATTAGCAAACTACGAAAATGAGAGTATTTTTGCTTTGACCTCTGGAAAGATGAGTTCTAGAGGAGCTCATGAAGAGGGATTTTCATTGAAATCTCTACCTGCACATTATGTACATGGAGTATTTGATAGATCTGAAGCTTACCAAAGAGAACTGGTTAATACACCAGACTGGGCAAAGCTTAAAATGTATGTTTCCTTAGAACCAATAGCTTTGGAAACAGGACAAGGAATCTCAGACTATATTAGAGTTCTTGATTTAAAGAATGGTTTAGTCGCAAAACACTATATACATGAATCTAGAGAAGGACGTAAAACTCAAGTAGAAATTGTTAAATATATGAGCCGTGAACACCAAACAGTTGGTGGATTCAGGTACTACATTACACCTTTAAACTACGAGGAAGTAATTGAGTTTGAAAATATTATTGATGCAACAGTAACAAACTTCCTAGATTATCCACGTTTTAGAGTTAAACACTTAACAGTTAGAGATGTGTTCTCACTAGGTGGCGATGGTGTAGGTGTATTGACAGAAACTAGAGATTTCCTCCAGGCAGTATGTACTACTGCAGCTGTCAGAATGAGTGACCTAAATGGTGAAGAGATCTCAACAAATAGAGAATTCAAACCATTTGGAGAAGTAGCATGTGAGTTCTTCGATGCTAAGCCAAAAGAAGGTCAAACAATTGTTATAGATAAGTTTGCAGCAGTAGCAGCAGAGAAAGATGGATTCGATGTTAGAAAAGTCAGTGAGCATGATTTAAGAATTGCTATAGAAGAAGGCTTCGAACATCACCTAGAGAAGAACAGAGAAATCTATGCTGAGATGTGGAAACGTGCAGACATCAAGGTTTCTGGCGATGAGAAGATGCAAAAAGGTTTGCGCTTTAATATTTTCCACTTGATGGGAACTCCAAACCCACGTGATAACATGACAAACTTAGGACCTAAATTAATGCATGGTGAAGAGTACGGTGGTCATGCTTTCTGGGATACAGAATTGTTTATGCTACCTTTCTTCAGCTTGGTTTTCCCAGAGATTGCAAAGAATTTAGTTGAATATAGATACAATATGCTACCAGGCGCTAAACGTAATGCTAAGAAACGTGGTGGTTTAGGTGCTAGATATCCATGGCAATCTGCAGATACAGGTGATGAAGAATGTCCTGAGTGGACAATCCTTTACGATGGTTCTGTTGAGCCTTGTACAGTTGCTGATGAGGAAGTTCACGTAACAGCTGACGTTATCTATGGTGGAATGCAGTACTATCTCTACACAGGAGATGACGAGTATTTCTACAATAATTTAATTGAAATGTTGATTGAAACTTCTAGATTCTGGTTGTCCAGATTAGAGTGGAATGCTGCACAAGAAAGATTCGAGATCACAGGTATTACTGGTCCAGATGAGTGGCACGAAAATGTTTCTAACAATACTTTCACAAACTATATGACACGTTGGTCATTGCAATATGCAGCTCAAGAATTGCAGAAAGTTCAAGTCGATAGACCAGAGATCTATGCTAGAGTTGCGAAGAAAGTTGACTTCGATCCAGCAGAGATTGACAAATGGTTGGAAACTGCAGAGTTAATCTATGTTCCTGAAGCAGCTGAAGATGGCTTGATTGAACAGTTTGAAGGTTACTTCGATTTACACGATAAAGAAATTTACGAATACAATGACAACAACATGCCTCTCTGGCCAGAGGAGCTAAAGCAGTATCCTCGTGAAGAGACAACTATCTTGAAACAAGCAGACATAGTTATGTTGATGTTCTTGTTTAGAGATGTTTTCCCAATGGAAGTTCAGAGAAGAAACTTCGAGTATTACGAGAAGAGAACTATGCATGGTTCTTCACTAAGTCCAAGTATTTATTGCTTAATGGGTGTTCATACAGGTAATGATAAATTAGCTTATGAGTACTTAGAAAGAACAACTTATATAGACTTAGAAAATAAAAATAATAATACTCGTGAAGGTTTGCACGCAGCAGCAATGGGTGGTACCTGGCAAGCTGTAGTATTCGGTTATGGTGGTTTGACAGTATTCAAGAATGGTGAAATTCACTTCGACCCTAACCTACCAAAAGAATGGTCAGGGTTAGAGTTTAGATTTGTATATAGAGGAGCTCTATTGACTGTCAATCTAACTCACGATGATATTAAGGTTACTTCAGATAAAGATGAGAAATTAAATTACTACTATAACGGTGAATTAAAAGAAGTTGAAATCGCAGGCTAGTTAGAATGCAATTCTGGTTTAGAAATTAATCTAGCAATTAAATATAAGCAAAAATTATTCCTAAGCATAGTTAAAATTAGAAGGGATTTAGGAAATGGGTAAATATCTCAAACACAAAAGTTTTGGAACAATAGCTTTGCTGACTGTTGCAATCATTTGGGGTTCAGGCTTCATAGCTACTGAATTTCTGATTGCTGCCAATTGGAGTACCAGTCAGATGATGGCTACCAGATTCACCCTTGCCAGCTTAATTATGCTAGCAGTAATTGGACGAAAAATTAAAGAGAGTAGTAAAAAAGAAATTATTAGCGGCAGCATTGCGGGCTTAATCTTATTTGCTGCCTTCTACTCTCAAACTTTTGGTCAAAGTGCTGGTGCTTCCGTTTCATTTGCAGCTTTTTTCACAGCGACTAATGTAGTTATGGTGCCTTTTATAAGCTGGGCGATCAATGGTGATAAACCTAGTATTAAGACTATTTTAATAGCAATATTAGCATTGGCGGGTGTAGCTGTTTTGAGTATAGAGGGAGGTAGCTTCAGTCTAGGTCTTGGAGATTTGATAATATTGCTAGGCTCATTTTTCTTTGCCTTACATATTTCATTTTTAGAAAAAGCTGGTGGAGATACTGATGCTCTTAGAGTTAACTTTTATCAAATCACTACTGCAGCAGTTTTATCTATTATAGTAATGCTGTTTGATATGCAGACATTGCCAGGCTTTGATTTCAAGAAGGGGATTTGGGCAGCGATATATTTAGGAGCCTTCTCAACTTGCTTATGTTACATGTTGCAAACAAAAGCTCAACAATATGTTTCAGCGAGTTATGCTGGGGTTATTTTAGCATTAGAAGGTTTCTTTGGAAGTATGTTCTCAGTCATTCTAGGCTTAGAGAAACTGACAACGACTCTAGTTATAGGTGGTGTAATGATTATTCTGGCTACAGTACTAATGAGTTTCAAATCTGAACCAGGAGATGAATTGGATAATGATGAATCTGAGGAGATAGAGCCACTTATACCAGAACAAACAGAAAACGATAATTAATGTAAAAAGCAGGTGAAAAAACAGATCTAAAATACAAGGAGGAGCAGAAGCAATTTAATGTTGGATAAAATCTTTAGTTTAAGTCCATATATAAGACTTGCTGGTATGCAAGGAAGTGACGATTGGCCACATAGAGATAGATTAATTTATGATCATCAGATTCTTTATGTTATCCAGGGATCTGGCTACATAGTTTTGGATGGCGTCCAACATAATATAAGTGCTGGCACCATGGTTATTATTAGACCGAATCAGCCGCATAGGTATATACGAGACAAGGCAAATCCTTGCGAAAGTTTCTGGATTCACTTGGATTGGGAAAATAGACCAGATTATGATTGGCCAAGTGCTATTTATGAGAATAAGAGTAGTTATTGGCGATTGTACGATGGAGTACTACACTATCCTGAGCATATAAGACCAGATATAGATCTTGGTGAAAGGTATGAATTACCAGATATTATAAGGGTACAGGATAAAGAGTATTTCAGAGAGCAATTTCAGAAAATATATGAAGCATATTTGACATTAGATGATACTTGGCATTTAAGAGCAAATGCAGCTTTTTATAATATTTTGTATGCATTATACAATGACAAAGTCCAGGATCAGCCTGTGGCAGTCGATAAATATAGCTACCAAGTAAGTAAAATGATTGATTTTATAAAAAACAATTATCAAAGAGAAATTAACGTCATTGAGATAGCAGAGCAAGGCATTTATAGTGCAGATTATGCAAGTAAAATTTTTAAAGAGCAGACTCACAAAAGTGTTTCTGACTATTTATTTGACTATAGGTTAGAAAAGGCAAAACAATTATTTTTTAACTTGGAACTTTCTATTGCAGATATTGCATATATGTGTGGATTTAATAGTGATACATATTTCTCTTCTGCAGTTAAGAAAAAAACCGGTTACAGCCCGACTGAATTAAGGAAAATTGTTTTGAAGAATGTTAATCAAGGAGGACATTATGATTAAAGGATTATTATTCGATTTAGATGGTGTACTAGTAGATACAGCCAAGTATCACTACGTTGCTTGGAAAGATATAGCAGAGGAATTAGGAATCGACTTTACCAAAAAGGACAATGAACGTCTTAAAGGTGTAAGTAGGATGGATAGCTTTAACATTATTCTTGAAATTGGTGGTAAGGAAATGAGTGAAGAAGAGAAAATCCATTATACTACCAAGAAAAATGATGTTTATCTTTCTTACATTAATAAATTAGAAAAAGAAGAACTTTTCCCAGAAGTAGAAGAATTCTTGATTGATGCGAGAGACAAGGGCTATAAAATTGCATTAGGTAGTGCCTGTCTCTTATACACATCTCCGAGATGTGTATAAGAGACAGGCATTAGGTAGTGCAAGTAAAAACAGCAGTATCATTCTAGAAAGATTAGGAATTACTAAATACTTTGATGCAATTGTTGATGGAAACTCAGTAAGCAAAACTAAGCCAGATCCTGAAGTGTTTATAAAAGGTGCGGAGGCTTTAGGACTTGCTAATGAAGAATGTGTAGTTTTTGAAGATGCTTTTTCAGGAATTGAAGCTGCTCATAATGCAGGCATGCTAGCAATTGGAGTTGGGACTGAAGAAAACTTACCAGAAGCAGATATTTTGATTGATGATTTTATTGGAGTACGTATAACGGAGTTGTTAAAACGTTTAGAAGACAAAACTTCTAAGAAATTAGTTTAATTAAATTATAGAGAGGTGATTGTAATGGCGAAAGAGAATTTAAAGCTACTTTGGCAGAGCGGTTTTTTGCATGGTGGAGATTATAATCCTGACCAATGGCGTTGGCGTCCTGGAACATTGGATGAAGACATTGAGATGATGAAAGCTGCTCATGTAAACGTAGTTTCAATGGGGATGTTCTCCTGGTCAGCAATTGAGCCACAAGAAGGGGTATATGACTTCTCATGGCTAGATGAAGCAATTGATAAGTTATATGATAATGGGATTTTAGTGTTCTTATCGACACCGAGTGGAGCAAGACCAGCATGGTTGGCAAAGAAGTATCCAGAGGTTCTAAGAACTGATAAATTCCAGGTTAAGCAAGTCTTCGGTGAAAGACATAATCACTGTTTCACTTCACCAATTTATAGAGCTAAAGTTAAAGAAATTAACCAGAAGTTAGCTGAACGTTACAAGGATCATCCAGGTGTAGTGCTCTGGCATATTAGTAATGAATATGAAGGTGAATGCCATTGTAATCTATGTCAAGAAGCTTTCAGAGAATGGTTGAAGAATAAATACAAGGATCTTGATGCACTAAATCGTGCTTGGTGGACAGGTTTCTGGGGACATACATTTACTGAATGGGATGAAATTCACTCCCCAACCCCTATAGGTGACTGGTCTTTAGATGGATTGAACTTAGATTGGAGAAGATTCGTTACAGATCAGACAGTTGATTTCTATCGCATGGAAGTTGAGGCTGTTAGAGAGATTACTCCAGATAGACCTGTGACAACTAACTTCCACGATTTCCCAAATCCATCTGAAGGACTAAATTACTGGAAGTTTGCTCCATACCTAGATATCGTATCTTGGGATAACTATCCATACTGGCACAATGAGACTAATAGCGATGCGGTTGAAGGTGCGAGAAGAGACTTTATCCATGATATTAATAGAAGTCTTTTAGGGAAACCATTCTTACTATTAGAGAGTTGCCCTGGTGCCACTAACTGGCAAGAGGTTTCACGTTTGCCTAAGCCTGGTGTAATTGCCCTTCAAAGTATGCAAGCTGTAGCTCACGGTGCAGACTCAGTTCAATATTTCCAAATTAGAAAGAGCTTAGGAGCTTCAGAGAAATTCCATGGCGCCTTGATTGATCACTATCCAAGCAAAGATGTAAGAGTTTTTAAAGAGATTCAAGGTCTTGGAGAAGATTTAAGCAAGCTAGATGAGCTAATAGGTGCAAATGTTGATGCAAAAGTAGCTATCATCTATGATTGGGAAAATAGATGGGCAATAGATAATATTCAAGGCTTAAATGAAAATCGTAAAGAATATTTCAAGATGTGTATTAACCATTACTTCCCACTCTGGAGCAAGGGAATAGGTGTTGATGCAATTGATATGGAGCAAGACCTAGATAAATATGATGTCTTAATTGCACCATTGTTATACATGGTTTCAGAAGACTTAGCTGAGAGGATTAAGGAATTTGTTGCACGTGGTGGTACTTTCATCACTGGTCCTTTCACAGGTGTAGTAGATGAAGATCAACTAGCATACATGAACGGTAGGCCTGGACCTTTACGTGAGATTGCAGGTATCTGGGCAGAAGAGACAGACTCTCTCTATGATTCACAATTCAATAAGATTGTTAAAGCTGGAGAAGGCAAATCCTATAAGGCTAAATGGTTCTGTGATCTCCTACACTTAGAGGGAGCTGAAGCACTTTATGAGTATGGAGAGGATTTCTATGCTGGAAGCCCTGCAGTAACAGTTAATTCTTATGGTGAGGGTAAAGTTTACTACTTTGCTACAGTAATGGAACAAGATTTCTATGATGACTTCTACAAAGAGTTTATTAACGAAAATATGGAATCTTTAGCAATAGAACTTCCTGATGGGGTCGGTGCTAGTGTTAGAGAAAATTCTGAGTATAAGTTTATCTTCATTGCAAACCATAATAATGGCGAAGTGGAGTTTAATCTCGATGAAGACGCATACGATGTTTTAGCAGAACAAGAGCTAGATAAGGGTGCAGCTGCGGAAATGCCAGCATACTCATACAAAGTTTATAGAGTGAAAAAATAATATTAATAACTTATATTAAAAGTAAAAAACTGGGTCTTCTGATGTGACCCCCAAAAGTTAGACTTTTTTAGCGTAGCAGCCATATAAACTGCTACGCTATTTTTATGCAGCCAAGAGTCTAAGTCTGTATTGTACTGGACTTAGCCATCCTAGTTTTTCTTTAATTCTTTGTTCATTATAATACTTTA
>OJLW01000901.1_pt1 | contig 12627 bp, 16 predicted proteins | sample 1597021 | NCBI WGS metagenome assembly OJLW01 (sample SAMEA3904676, study PRJEB24821) | metagenome | biome: Builtin; feature: hospital; material: surface | place: USA | collected 2013-06-03
GGTCCAGCTGTTCAAGCATTAAGAGCTCAGGCCGACAAGCAAGCATATTCACAGAAAATGAAAGAAACATTGGAATCGACTGAAAATCTTATTTTGCAACAAGGTATGGTTGAAGAGCTGTTAATAGAAGATGAAAAATGTTGTGGTGTGATTACTTCGACAGGAGCTGTTTATCGGTCAAAAGCAGTTGTTCTAACAGCAGGCACTTCATCTCGGGGAAAAATAATTATAGGAGAATTATCCTATTCTTCAGGACCTAATAATACACTACCTTCTATAAAATTATCAGAAAATTTGCAGTCTTTGGGTGTAGAATTGGTTCGATTTAAAACAGGAACCCCTCCACGTGTTCATGGAGATTCAGTCGATTATGATAAAACCCAAGAACAACCAGGAGATCCTGATGCCGGATTCTTTTCCTTTGAAACATCAGAGGAAGCTAGTATTCAAGATGATGTATCATGTTGGTTAACTCATACCAATGAAAAAACGCATGAAATAATCAGACAAAATCTAGATCGTGCACCTATGTTTACAGGAATTGTAGAAGGAGTTGGCGCTAGGTATTGTCCCTCGATTGAAGATAAAATTGTAAGATTTAGTGATAAACCAAGACACCAAGTATTTATAGAACCAGAAGGTCGTTGTACAAAAGAGATGTATCTACAAGGAATTTCAACTTCTATGCCTGAAGATGTTCAATTAAAGATTGTTCATTCCGTAGAAGGATTAGAAAATGCACGATTGATGCGGTCAGGGTATGCCATTGAATATGATGTCGTTGTTCCACATCAGCTAAATTTAACCCTTGAATTAAAGAAAATTCCTAATCTATACACAGCTGGGCAAATGAACGGAACCTCGGGCTATGAAGAAGCAGCGGGACAAGGATTAATTGCTGGTATTAATGCAGCATTAAAGGTACAAAACAAGGATGCATTCATTATTCAAAGATCCCAAGCTTATATTGGAGTAATGATTGATGATTTAGTGACAAAGGGTACCACTGAGCCCTATCGTTTGTTAACGTCTCGAGCTGAGTATCGTTTATTATTAAGACATGATAATGCAGATCAACGATTAACTGAATTAGGATACCAACTCGGATTAATAGACATTGAACGCTATCAAGCTTTTAAAAGTAAACTAGCAGCAGTCGAATCTGAATTGGAAAGATTAAAGACAATTCGTTTGACACCTAATACTTCAGGATTAATGAACTATTTTGAAAAAGTTCATTCCACTCCATTAAAAGATGGTATTTTAGCGAGTGATCTATTAAAGCGTCCTGAAATCAAATATATAGATTTGCAAGAGTATTTACCAAAAAGGGAAAATGAATTGTCAAAGGCTGTCAAAGATCAAGTAGAAATACAAATAAAATATGCAGGTTACATTAAAAAAGCAATCTCAAAAGTGGAAAAAGTCAAATCCATGGAAGATAAATTGATTCCAGAAAATATTGATTATGATGCGATTGATTCTTTGGCAACTGAAGCACGGGATCGATTAAAAAAGATACGTCCTTATAATATTGGACAAGCTAGTCGAATATCGGGTGTTAATCCTGCAGATATTGCAATTTTAAGTATTTATATTCAACATGGTAATATTAAACGTTTAGAAGATAGTAAAAGATAAGATAAGATAGGAAGCACTTTAAAACTGAAAAATAAGATTGCTATTTACTGAATTCTTTAGTAAAGTGGATTTATGTGGAACAATTGTTTCACATATTGTAAAGGAGTGATTAAAATGGATGAAATGACATTCTTAACAACTTTGTCAAACCATGGTATAAAACTGTCAAAGGATCAGCTTAATCAATTCGATCGTTACTACCAATTATTAGTAGAGTGGAATCAAAAAATTAATTTGACAGCAATCACTCAAAAAGAAGAAGTCTATTTAAAACATTTTTACGATAGCTTAATTTGTTTATGGCAGATGCCATTGGAAAGTTATCAAATTAAGCTATGTGATGTTGGGGCAGGTGCTGGCTTTCCTAGTCTACCTTTAAAGATTGTTAGGCCTGAATTAAAGGTGACTATAGTTGACTCATTAAAAAAGAGAACTCACTTTTTAGAATTATTAGTGAGTGAATTAAAACTTGATAATGTTGAAATAATACATGCGCGTGCGGAGGATTTTGGGCATCTTGAAAAACAGCGTGAATCTTTTGACCTTGTAACAGCTCGTGCAGTTGCTAGATTAAATACTTTAAGCGAATATTGCCTTCCACTAGTTAGCCTTGGAGGAAACTTTTTGGCCTTAAAAGGTGATTGGAAGCTTTGTCAAGAAGAATTGAATGAGGCAAAAAGAGCTTTGAATATATTGGGTGGAAGAGTTGTTCAATCAAATTATTGTCAATTGCCTGAAAATCAAGGAGAACGCTCATTTTTATTGATTAATAAAGTAGAGAAAACACCAAAAAAATATCCACGTCAAGCCGGTAAACCTAGTAAACAACCGATTATATAGCAAGAAAGGGAGGATCATCTATGGGGAAAATGATTGCTATTGGTAATCAAAAGGGTGGTGTTGGAAAAACAACTACCACGGTTAATTTGGGTGCCGCTTTAGCAAAATTAGGTAAAAAAGTTCTAATCATTGATTCGGATTCTCAAGGTAATGCTAGCTCCGGTTTAGGAGTGGAGCGTGGTGATGTTAAAGCTAGTTTATACGAAGTTTTAATAAATAATGTCGCTATTGAAGAAACGATCCTACCTACTACTCGTGAAAATTTGTCGATTGTACCGTCTACGATCTCGTTGGCCGCAGCAGAAATTGAATTAATTGATATCAAGGACCGTGAATTCCAATTAAAAAATGCGATACAACCGATTAGGGATAACTATGATTATATTTTGGTAGACTGTCCGCCTTCTCTAGGACAACTGTGTATTAATGCATTTACAGCGTCCGATACTATTCTAATTCCCGTTCAGGCAGAGTATTATGCATTAGAAGGATTGAGCCAATTATTAAATACTATTCGTTTGGTACAAAAAACATATAATCCACATTTTAGGATAGAAGGTGTTTTGATCACCATGTTGGATGCTCGAACGAATTTGGGTTATGAAGTAGTAGATGAGGTACGTAAATATTTCCAAGAAAAGGTATATCAAACAGTTATTTCTCGAAACATTCGTTTGTCAGAAGCTCCATCATATGGACTTTCAGTGATTGATTATGATCCTAGATCAAGGGGGGCATTAATGTATCACCAACTTGCAAAGGAAGTGATTAGTTATGGTGAGTAAAAATAAACGAGGCGGTTTGGGAAGAGGGATGGAGGCCTTGTTTTCAACAGCTTACGAAGAAAGTCCAGGAGAAAATGAGCTAGTAACGGAAGTTGAATTAAGTCAAATTAGACCTAATCCTTATCAGCCGAGAAAGCATTTTGATCCAGAAGCGCTTAATGAACTAGCCGAATCGATTCGTAAAACAGGTGTGTTTCAACCCATTATTATACGACGATCAACAATTAAAGGCTATGAATTAATTGCTGGTGAAAGACGTGTTAGGGCCTCTAAATTAGCCGGTAAAACAACAATTCCAGCGATTATACGAGATCTGAATGAGGAAGCAATGATCGAGATTGCAGTGATTGAAAACCTACAGCGAGAAGATCTAAGCCCCCTTGAAGAGGCAGAAGCATATGCCATGTTGATGGAAAACTTAAGATTAACTCAAGCACAAGTAGCTGAAAGAATTGGGAAAAGTCGACCGTATATCGCTAATTATATTCGCTTGCTACAGTTACCTGAATCAGTAAAGGATTTAGTTAATCAAGAAAAATTAACAATGGGCCATGCAAGAACCTTATTAGGTGTTAATGATTCGGTCCAAATGGTAAAGTTAGCTAAACAGGTGATTAAAGAACATTGGACTGTTCGCCAGCTGGAAGAGAAAGTTCAATCGATTAATCAACAATCAGCGAAAGATAAATCGGTTAAAACAAAGAAAGTGACTAAATCTCCCTACATACGTGCTTTAGAAAATCAAATGGAAGAAAAGTTTGGAAGTAAAAGTAATATTGTCGTTAAAGGGAATCGTGGTAAAATTGAGATTGAGTATGTTAGTCAATCAGATTTGACAAGAATTTTAGATATTTTAGACATACATTTGTAAAAGGTGAATCAAATGGTAAATAAAGAGTATGACAAATTTGATATTGTACAGATGAAAAAACCACATGCTTGTCAAAGTAATGCTTGGCAAATAATTAGAATGGGCATGGATATTCGTATAAAGTGTCAGAAGTGTGAACATATTGTTACTATGACGCGGCGTGAATTCGAAAGAAAACTTAAAAAGGTTTTAAAAAAGGCGGATACGATTTAATAAACTAATAAGAAAGAGTGTGTTTAAATGTCACTGACAGCAGGAATTGTAGGTTTACCCAATGTTGGAAAGTCCACATTATTTAATGCGATTACTAAGGCGGGGGTTGAAGCTGCCAATTATCCTTTTGCAACTATTGATCCCAATGTTGGCGTCGTGGAAGTTCCAGATGAACGATTAGAAAATATTGCCAAAATTTATCATCCACAGCGAATATTGCCGACGACTGTTGAGTTTACGGATATTGCTGGAATTGTAAAAGGGGCTTCTAAAGGTGAAGGATTAGGAAATAAATTTTTGGCTAATATTCGACAAGTGGATGCTATTTGTCAAGTGGTACGTTGTTTTGAAGATCCTAATATTACTCATGTAACGGGAAAAATTGACCCAATTGATGATATTGAAACGATTAATTTAGAATTGATTTTAGCCGATTTAGAAACGGTTGAAAAAAGACTTGCTAAAGTTCAGAAAATTGCAAAGACAAAAGATAAAGAGGCCGTTTTAGAGTATGAAGTTTTGATAAAAGTCAAGGATGCTTTGGAACGGAATCAGTTAGCTAATTCCTTGGAGTTTTATCCAGAGCAAGAACCCTATGTGCGGAATCTTTTCTTATTGACACGTAAAAAGATGCTTTATATTGCGAACATTAGTGAAGAAGAGGCGGGTAATCCCGAATCTAACCCCTATTTAAAAGAGGTTGAAGAATTAGCTCATTCTCAAGGAGCTCAAGTTGTTCCTATATCTGCACGAATTGAAGAAGAAATTGCGGAATTTGATGATGAGGAAAAAGAATCTTTACTTTCTGACTACGGAATTAAAGAGTCAGGCTTAGATCGATTAATCCGTTCAGTGTATCACTTGCTAGGGTTAGCAACTTATTTTACAGCGGGTGAAAAAGAGGTGAGAGCTTGGACTTTTCATCAAGGGATGAAAGCTCCACAGGCTGCAGGAGTAATTCACTCTGATTTTGAACGAGGTTTTATTCGGGCAGAAACAATGTCCTATGAAGATTTGATGACTTATGGTAGTGAACAAGCGGTTAAAGAAGCTGGACACTATCGCTCCGAAGGAAAAGAGTACTTGGTTCAAGACGGAGATATTATGCTGTTTAGATTTAATGTGTAGGAGGTAAGTCATGTCAAAAACTGATAATAAAGATCGAGTAGAGTTAAAAAATGAAGTGAATGAAGGTCAAGAGACTACTAAGCAAATCGTAAAAAAAGATTCACTTATGAGCATGTTGACCGGTATCAGTCAAAATCAACTAAATCAATTGACAAAGCGAAATCAACAATTTATGTTTGATATAGATCGTCAATTAGCATCAAGCAAATTGTCTGATGAGAAGAAACAACTTATTTATCAAGAGATGGTGCCAACCTTAATTGAGGGACAAAACCATGGACAAACTTACCGACATATTTACGGAACACCTAGTCAAACAACAGCATTGATATTAGAGAAGGAAGAAGACTCTTCTAATTTAACAACAAAATCACCTGATTGGCAGATTGCTTTAGATGGTGGACTTATGTTGGGATCTATTTTTACGTTAATTACCGGGGTAGGATTGTTAGGGCGATCCCAAAATCAAGTTGGATTTATGATGGGGCTTCTAACGATTGTGATTAATTACTTTCTTGCTGGAATTGCTATGCTTTATACGTCTAAAGCATTGCCAAATTTAGAGGCACCGAAAGGGAAAAAGGGATATTTAAGATATTTTTTGATTTCAACGCTTGCGATGTTGATTTGGGTTGTTTTTGTAATGGGAAGTCAAGCTATCCTTCCAGCGGTTATTAACCCAATTCTTCCACCAGTAGCTTATATTATCATTGCTATTTTAACTTTCTTATTACGGTATTATTTGAAACGAAAATATAAAATTGTGGGTGGCCTTTTCTAAAATTGATTTATAGCAAGCAAGCTAATATAATAGAACAACTTTATTTTAAGTAGCTAAAAATAAAGTTGTTTTTTTTAATTTAATGGAAAGTCTATTTTCTAAAGGAGATATTTAGTATAATACAAGATACACGATTTAGAAGGGGCGAGCTTAATGGATAGAAAATGGCGAACTATAATTTTGAGTTGCATGGCAATGTGTGTGTTGTTTTCTTATACAAGCGAGATGTTAGTTAGTGCTCAAGAACTAAAATCATCAACCAATATCAAGTCAGAAGGCAGTAGAAAATATACATATGCCCCAGAAATTAAGGAGAGTCAGCCTCAATTAGCAGGTGTTAAGTCTGCATTTATCATTGATGCATTAAATGGACAAGTTATTTATAATTTTCAAGAAGATGAGCCTGTTGAAATCGCCTCACTCAGTAAATTATTGGTTGTATACTTAGTTTATAAGTCGATAAACGAAGGTAAGTTGACATTGGATCAGGAGGTAGCAATTTCGGATCAAGCGTATGCTTTAAGTCAGGACTATAATATTGCGAATGTACCGCTTAGGCAGGATCTGCGGTATCGCATAGAAGATCTAATTGAGGCAACAGTTCTTGGATCAGCTAATGGTGCCTGCTTAGCATTAGCTGAGGCTCTAGCTGGTAGTCAGGATGCATGTGTGCAAATGATGGAAAGACAACTTCAAGCTTGGAATGTCGGCTCCTTTCAATTATATAATGCGACAGGACTTTCGGTGGACTATCAGCTACAAGATGTTGGATCAAACAAAAATGGAAAGACTAATACGATGACGGCTAGAGCGGTGGCAGCAATTAGCTATCATTTATTGAAGGAGTATCCAGAGGTGTTGGATTATTCCAAGACATCTAAAAAACTTTTTCAAGAAGATACGTCAGATGCCTTTGAGATGAATAATCCCAATAAAATGCTAAAAACAGCTGATTATAATTTATCCTATTCAAATTTAGATGGGTTGATGGTGACTAGCTCCCCTGAAGATAATTTTTCGATGGTTTCAACTCTAGAAAATAATAAAATGAGAATGATTGCAATTGTTCTAGGCGTAAAGGAAGAAAATGATTTATATGTACAAAGTCGTAAGTTGCTTGACTATGCCGCTCACGCCTATCGCTTAGAATTAGCTATTAAGGCAGGTCAAGAGGTTAAACAAATTGATGGAATTCCACTCACGAATGCTGACAAAGAGTGGGCTCCCCTTATTTATCAAGATGATCTATACCTATTAGTTCCCTTGATAGATACAGCTCCTCATTATCAGTATCAGTTCCAAGCTAATCAACAGATTCTTAAAGGTGATCGACTCGTCGCTCCTTTAGAAAAAGGAACAGAAGTGGGAAAAATGACTATTGAAGTAGCAGGCTATCCATTACCAATTCTTGAAAGTGCTGAAGGCAATCAAACAAAAGTTGTTTTAGCGGAAGAAGTAAAAAAAGTAAATCTATTCAAACGAACTTGGTACTCTTTAAAACAAGCATTTAATACCAATTGGCAAAAACTTCGAAAGTTTTTTACTAATGTCTTCAATTAATAAATTGTAAGATCTACTTAAATTTAAATACAGAATAAATATCGGCTTTCGCTTGACAAGTAATTAGATTGTCTTTAAGATTTAAAAGAGACTAACAAAAAGGAGGCAATTTGATGGCTCAAAAGAAAACAGCTCTAGCATGTAGTGTATGTGGAAATCGTAATTATCATATGACACCGACGCAGATGGGTCAGTCAAAACGCCTAGAATTAATGAAGTTTTGTAAACATTGTAATCGACACACTTTACATAAAGAAACTAAGTAACTGAAAAGAGGAGAGCTTATGAATTATATTAAGGGCGTTGCTAATGAAATGAAGAAGGTTACATGGCCTACTTTAAGAGAAACGAATCGTTATACGTGGACAGTTATTGTCATGGTTGTTATTCTTTCATTATATTTTGCCTTAACTGACTTTGCTTTTGATCGCTTAATCAGTTGGTTAGTAAATTTAAAATAAAAATGAACTAGCTTGTTAATCAAGCTAGTTTTTTAATTAGTCAAGGTCTTATCATCGTGGTATAATAAGCTAAGTGGAACCTACGAGCGAGTAAAGTAGGTTTTTTATTTTAGAAATAAATGAGGGAGAGATAGAGATGGAAGCGTCAAAAGAATGGTATGTTCTTCATACTTACTCTGGTTATGAAAATAAGGTCAAAGAAAATATTCTTATGCGGATTGAAAGCATGGATATGGAAAATTATATATTTAACGTCATTGTTCCTGAAGAAGAAGTAACAGAAATTAATGATGGAGAAAAGAAGAGTAAGGTTCAAAAAACTTTTCCAGGCTATGTATTAGTCGAAATGATTATGTCTGATGAATCATGGTTTATTGTCCGAAACACACCTGGTGTAACTGGTTTTGTTGGTTCACATGGAGCAGGATCGAAACCAGCCCCCTTATTACCCGAAGAAATAGCTGCAATTATGGGACAAGCTCCTGCTAAAAAGGTACATTTAGATATCTCAGTAGGAGATCATGTTGAAATTGTCGACGGAGCATTTTCCGGTATGACGGGAGAGATTGAGGAAGTTAATGAAGAAATTCAAAAATTAAAAGTAGTTTTAGAAATGTTTGGTCGTGAAACAGTAGCAGAATTAGATTTTGCTCAAGTTAATAAATTAGACTATTAAATAAGTCAATTAAAATTCACTATGTTTAATTATAAAAAATAACAGATTAAAAATTAGTCTTCTTGTGATTGCAAAAAATAAATGGTTATTGTATAATGACGGGGTGCCTAAATTTGGCACTGAGTGGGAGGAGAAACATCGTCCTGTTTGAGTTTAAGTAAAACATAGAGGATGTAAGCTCCAATTACCACATCACGAATATATGACATAAGGAGGAATTTTCGTGGCTAAAAAAGTTGTCACTCAAGTTAAATTACAAATCCCTGCAGGTCAAGCGAGCCCAGCTCCACCGGTAGGTCCAGCTTTAGGTCAAGCTGGTGTAAACATTATGTCCTTTACAAAGGAATTTAATGCACGTACCCAAGACCAACAAGGAATGATTATTCCGGTAGTAATTGATGTTTATGAAGATCGTTCATTTACATTTATTACAAAAACTCCACCAGCTCCAGTGTTACTTAAAAAAGCAGCTGGTTTAACAAAGGCATCCGGTGAACCTAATAAGAAAAAAGTAGGTTCCGTGACTAAAGATCAAGTCCGTGAAATTGCTGAAACTAAAATGCAAGATTTAAATGCAGCCGATGTAGAAGCGGCAATGCGTATGGTTGAAGGAACAGCCCGTTCAATGGGTATTACAGTTGAAGACTAATCGTTGCGGCAGCTTCTCGCCCCGTTTCTATCGGGTGTGGGAGGGAATTCCCGAATAACCACAGATATAGGAGGAAATAAGTAATGGCTAAAAAAAGTAAAAATTATTTAGCGGCAAAAGAAAAAGTTGACCGCACAAAAAAATATACTGCAGAAGAAGCAATTTCTCTAGCAAAAGAAATTGATTTTGCAAAGTTCGATGCTTCAGTAGAAGTGTCTTATAATCTAAATATTGACGTTAAAAAGGCAGACCAACAAATTCGTGGCGCTATGGTATTACCAAATGGTACTGGTAAAACACAAACCGTTGTGGTAATTGCTAAAGGAGCTAAAGCACAAGAAGCACAAGAAGCGGGTGCTGACTTTGTTGGAGAAGAAGAATTAATCAATAAGATTAATGACGGTTGGTTAGATTTTGATGTAATGGTAGCAACTCCGGATATGATGGGGCAAGTAGGTCGTTTAGGACGTATCTTAGGTCCTAAAGGATTAATGCCTAACCCTAAAACAGGAACCGTAACAATGGATGTTACTAAAGCTGTAAAGGATATTAAAGCTGGACAAGTAACTTATCGAGCTGATAAAGCAGGTATTGTGAATGTCCCAATTGGTAAGGTTTCATTTGATGACCAAAAACTGCTTGAAAACTTTAAAGCTTTACACGAAACAATCGTTCGTGTAAAGCCAGCGACAGCTAAGGGTACTTATATTACTAATCTAGTACTTACAACAACTTTTGGTCCTGGTATCAAAATTAATGTAGATTCTTTATAAAATTTAAGTTGACAAACTCAAATTTTATGACTATCATAATGTAGTGTTAAACGACCTAAGACAGTAAGTGGCTAAGCCTTAATTTCTTACCGAGGAAGTTCCAATTATTAGGAATTTATCTCTATGTCTGGGTGGCATAGAGATTTTTTATTAAATCTCTATATCAAGGCAAGTGGAGGTGAAAACACAATATGGTAAAAGAATCTGTAATGAACGCCAAACAAGCAGAGGTTGCTGAAGTGGCAGAAGATCTGAAAAAATCATCAACAGTTGTTGTTGTAGATTATTTAGGATTAACTGTTGAAGAAGTAACTGAGTATCGTAAGCAGTTAAGAGAAGCAGGCGCAAGCATGAAAGTTGTTAAGAACACAATGCTTCGTAGAGCTGCTCAAGAAGCAGGTATTGAAGTTGATGCGAATCTTTTTAAAGGACCATCAGCAATTGTCTTCTCAGACGATGTAGTAGCACCTGCTAAGGTAACTGCAAATTTTGCAAAGGATAACGAAACCCTTGAAATCCGTGGTGGTATTGTAGAAGGAAGCTATGCTTCTAAAGAAGTCATTGAACAAGTAGCTAAGATGCCTGGACGCGAAGAGTTACTATCAATGTTGCTATCTGTTCTTCAAGCGCCAATGCGCAATGTGGCTTCAGTCCTTTCTCAAGCAAACCCAGCTCAAAAGATGGTGTATGCTTTAAAAGGAATCAGCGAACAAAAGTCTGCCTAAAGGTAGCATAAAATATTATTAAATTATTTGGAGGAAATTTATTATGGCATTAAATATTGAACAAATTATTGAAGATATCAAAGCTGCTACAGTTGTTGAATTAAACGACTTAGTTAAAGCAATTGAAGATGAATTCGGTGTTTCTGCAGCTGCTCCTGTAGCTGTTGCTGCTGGACCTGCTGCTGGTGGAGCAGAAGAAGCTGAAAAAACTGAATTTGATGTAGTTTTAGCTTCTGCAGGTGATGCAAAGATTAAAGTGATTAAAGTGGTTCGTGAAGCAACTGGTTTAGGCTTGAAAGAAGCTAAAGAATTAGTTGATAACGCTCCTAAAGCTGTTAAAGAAGGCGTTTCTAAAGAAGAAGCAGAAGAACTTAAAGCTAAAATTGAAGAAGTTGGCGGACAAGTCGAAGTTAAGTAATCTTCATATAATTATGAAAGATCCAGTTAAATTTTTAACTGGGTCTTTTTTGTTTTGTTGGGTAGTCATTAATAATTTATTTACTTGATTTTTGAGGTATAATAGATCTGATAAAGGAGGGGGAGTAAGTAATGGTAAAAATTTTAATTGCTGATGATGATAAAGAAATTTTAGATCTTTTATCGATCTATATGAAAAATGAAGGATATGAATGTTTATTAGCCAATGATGGTTTAGAAGCAATTCATTTAATTGAAAACCATTCAGATATCAATTTATGCTTATTAGATATTATGATGCCTGAAAAATCGGGGATGGAAGTACTAGATTACTTACGTAAAAAAGGTCTTGAATATCCAGTAATTTTTATTTCTGCTAATCAAGGGCAGACTGATAAAATATCTGGTCTATTAGCTGGAGCAGATGATTATGTGACTAAACCATTTCAACCTTTAGAAGTTGTAGCACGTGTTAAAGGAATGCTAAGACGTCAGTCAATTTATCAATCAGGTAATAAGTTGGATGTAAATAAGGATAGAATAGATTTGGGGTCTATTATTATCGATCGACGCAATCATTCAGTGGTTAATAGTGATCAAGAAGAAATAAAATTAACCGTAATTGAGTTTGATATTCTTTATCTTATGGCAAGCCATAGAGGTCACGTTTTTTCTGCTGATGATATAATGCAGGCAGTTTGGCAAGATAGCTCTGTTTCCTCTACAAAAACGGTAATGGTACATGTTTCTAACTTAAGAAATAAGTTAGAGGAGGCGACTCGAGGAGAAAAAATAATTCAAACTGTTTGGGGTGTAGGATATAAGATCAATGAATAAATATTTATCAGAAAAATGGCTGCAATTAAAAAAGGAACCTAAATCTGAGCTCACTTTTTCAGAAAAATTAGAATTTGGTCTAGAGGTTCTTATCTATGCAGGGACAATTTCCTTTATTTTTTTAATTATTTATTTTTTGTATCAATTATTTTTAGTATTTTGGATTGATACCATGAATATATCAATTAAGTCAGTTTTGTATGACTATCCTGTTTCTGTCTCTTATACACATCTGACGCTACCGACGAGCGATCTAGTGTAGATCTCGGT
>OJLW01000902.1_pt1 | contig 12576 bp, 5 predicted proteins | sample 1597021 | NCBI WGS metagenome assembly OJLW01 (sample SAMEA3904676, study PRJEB24821) | metagenome | biome: Builtin; feature: hospital; material: surface | place: USA | collected 2013-06-03
CAGTGATGGCTGACAGGAGTGGCGGTGTGTCCACGCCTGTGGGGAAGGACAAAAGGCTACCGTCAGAAGCGTTCGACCCTGTCGCTCCATTCGTGGACCCATTCACGGTGCCGCCTGCCTCGGCAGATCGATTCACTCCGCGTCGACATGCGCCCATCCCACCTGGCAAGGCACGACCGCCACAACCTCCTAGCCCCAGCAAAACCAATTATTCCGTCAGCTCTTCGCCTGTGTACTCTACGCCGCCCCCGCTAATGCCTGGATATATGCCACCAAGTACATACAAGCCGGCGTACACGCACGGCGCTGAGCCTGTGCCGCCCTTGTGGCCCAAATGGGGTGGGCATATGCGCTCACATAGTGTGGACACGAATTGGGTGCCTCCGTCGAACGAGGTGGATAGGCAGCGCCAGCAACTGGAAAATGCTCGACAAGAGGCTTGGAAGCAGCATACACTGTCCAAATCCAAGTCGAACCGGTCGCTGGTGAGCTCAGGCTCACGACGAACTTCGATGGAAGCTGGTGTACGAACCAATGAGGGAGGAAGCGGAACTCCGCGGTCCATCAAGAGCATGATTGATGGGTTTGTCAATTCCATGAGTGATGCTTTCGTGTCACCATCCCCGAAGCGACCTGATATCTCGACCCCTTACGATCCCCGACATTTGACGCACGTTGGATTTAATGCAACCACGGGTCAGTTTTTTGGCTTGCCCAAAGAATGGCAGATTCTGCTACAGCAATCGGGTATTACCCTCCAGGAGCAGGAAAGAAACCCACAGACTGTGATGGACATTGTGGCCTTTTACCAAGACACGGCACAGGACCGGCCACCCGGCGACGAGAACGATACTGTCTGGTCCAAGTTCGGTGCGAATATGGATGATTCGCAGGACAGCGGCGAATGGCTCTCCGAGGCCTATGGCATTGAAGTGGGCACGACCGGTCCGTACTTGCAGTCACAATCGCCCCAAGCCACGTCCAAGCGCCCGTTGCCAGCGCCGCCGGCGCAGCCACCGACATTCAAGCCGCCCGAACTGCTGCAGGCGAACAAAGGCACGCCGACCAAGCCGCACGTGGAAGGCGTCACGTCTCAGCCGTACACGTCGAATCCATACCCTGGCAAGGCTGAGCTGCTGGTGCGAACGCATTCGAAAAAGGCACTCCAGTCTGCCTCCGGCAAAGACATGGACCTGCGGCCGCCCCTGGGCGGCGCAGTCATTCCGCGGCGCCGCACGACGCGCAGCAAGGCATCGGATGCTGAAGTCCTCGCGCGGATCCGTGCCGTGTGTATGCCTGGCGATCCCGAGTCCATGTTCCATGATCTGCACAAGATTGGGCAAGGTGCCTCTGGCGGTGTATTTACGGCGCGCTCGGTCGGCACAAACCAGCTCGTCGCCATTAAGCAGATGGTGCTGGCACAGCAGCCGAAAAAGGACTTGATCGTCAATGAGATTGAGGTCATGTGTCAGTCGCAGCATCCGAATATTGTCAATTTCCTGAATGCATTTTTGCGGCGAGGTGAGCTATGGGTGGTGATGGAGTACATGGAGGGTGGTCCACTGACAGATATTGTGCTGCACAGCATCTTGAGTGAGGGGCAGATTGCTGCGATCGCGCGCGAATGCCTGACGGGTCTGTGTCACTTGCATGCCCATGGCGTGATTCATCGCGACATCAAGAGCGATAATGTGCTGATGAGTATGCGGGGCGAAGTCAAGCTCACAGACTTTGGTTTCTGTGCGCAGTTGAGCTCTGCCCAGTCCAAGCGCGTCACAATGGTCGGCACGCCGTACTGGATGGCACCTGAGGTCGTATCTCGCAAAGAGTACGGTGCGCGCGTCGATATTTGGAGTCTGGGTATTTTGTGCATCGAAATGATTGAAGGAGAGCCACCGTATCTGAATGAGAACCCGCTGCGTGCACTTTATCTCATTGCGACGAACGGCACGCCGAAGCTGCAGCACCCAGAGAAACTGTCGCCGAGCATCCGAGACTTTCTGGCAACGTGCCTCGAGGTGGACGTCGAGAAGCGGCCAGATGCAGATACTCTTTTGGAACACCCCTTTCTTGAGGAAGCCGACGACCTACGAACGCTCATTCCGTACATACAAGCTGCGCACAAACTGCGCCAGGACAAAGCCTCTTCTTAGCCTGATGATGCCATGTGTAGTAATACGCTCCGTCGTACCTGATGACTCAGCACAGCAAAGGACAGGTCTCCATGCTGCGGTCGCGTAGCGACGAGGTGAGGGTAGGACATGGCCAGGACATGGATGAGCCTCTGTCTGTATCAGAGAGATTCATGCTAGATGGTGACTTGTATCTGGACTATGATACACCAAGAGCCTCGAGGTGGGTGTGGTCAAAGTGGCGGAGCTGGGTCCGGTCGTGGACGAGATCGGACATGGCCATGGCTGGCATGTCGCTAGGCCTATTTGCGTGCATGAGCTTCTACTTCTACATTCCCTCCTCACTGTACATTTACGTCACTTGTGTATGCTTTACGGCGCCGGCTATGCTGGTCACTACGCTCATGCGACGGCTCCGAACCAGACGCACCGACCAAAAGAAGCGACTGCAGGTGACGGGCGTCATTACTGCCTTTGTCCTTGCCTGCCTTGTCAGGGATCTGTTCTTTTCCGCCTCTGTACCTCGGCACTGGCGCACCCCGCGGACCTCTACTTATTACATCGCATCCCTCCTACACAATTCCGAAGCCATTTTGCCTCACTACAGTCGCTCGCTCCTTCACCTGGCCAAGGACCTCGGCCCGTCCAATGTATATGTGTCTATCTACGAAAACGACTCGCGTGATCGCACACCGGCGCTTCTGCGTACGCTCGACCAGCAACTGCAGAGTCTCGGCGTGTCCACTCACATTGTGACAGACACGCAATCGAAAGACACGCGGCAAAAAGACCGCATTGAGCGTCTCGCGACATACCGCAACCTGGCCATGGCGCCATTGAATGAGGCACTCGGGGGTATGCTGCATGGCAAACCATTCGACAAGGTGATCTGGATCAACGATGTGTTCTTTGAGTCGGATACCGTTCATGCCTTATTGGACACGGAAGGCGGTGAATTTGACCAGGCATGCGCGATGGACTTTTGCTGGCTCGGCTTCTATGACACTTGGGTCATGCGCGATGCGGATGGAAAGACGATGCGCCCGTTTTGGCCCTACTTCCGCGCCACGCAGGATCAAGCGGCGGTCCGTGCGAGACTGCCTGTGCCTGTGAACGCTTGCTGGAATGGCATTACAGCTTTTGATGCGCGCTGGTTCATGAATGCCACGACGAATGCGTCGCTTCCCACACTCACAGCGGCGATGGCCCTGCCGCCCCACCGACCCCTGCTGCACCAGGACGCCTTGGACCGGGCCGCGACGGTGCCGTTGTCCTTCCGCAGCAGCTCGACGTGCTTTGCGTCCGAGTCACTGCTTTCGAGTTTGGATATGCATCGCATTTCGTGGCCGCATCGTCCGCGCATTTACGTCAACCCCGACCTCGTCGTGGCGTACGACCGGCCGAACTATGTGCTCTACGGCTCCATGATGCGCTGGAGCGTCGTGGCGCCGTGGCGCTACATCTGGCAGTACTGGGTGGAACACAGGCTCATGGGCTTCGCGCTGCACATTCTGCGCCGCGTCGATCCGTGCACCGAGGTGTTCCAGCCGTACTGGGTCCCGCGGTTGCCGCACCTGCTCAGCTCGCCCTAGACCTGAGCCTGCATGCCACGTGATACATAGGTGAACCACCACGACCATCTCGGCCATGGCAGAGGAGCCGATCCCGGCGCTGGCGATGCCCACGCCGCTGGGGCCTGGAATGCCATTGTTGTCGCCGGCAGCACAGCCGTGCTTTGACGTCGATGCATTCTTGTGCTCGCGGACTGTGGGGCAGGACGTGCACATCATCGTCAAGGAGCTGCGGGCGTACAAGCACACGATCCAAGAGAATCTCGTGCAGGTCATCAATGAAAAGTACAGAGACTTTGTGGCATTGCTGTCTATGCTGCAGAGGGAAGCGGGCGATATTCATTCGATGCGCGATAAGGATGGACTGCAAGATGTACAAGCGTCTCTCGGGTCGCTGCGCGATACCCTGGGCCGTGTTGAGGCGGATATGGTGGCACTCGTGCAGGAAGAAGAGCGCATTATGCGTGAAAAGCAGTACTTACATACGCTCCTAGATATGGATCGCATGGTGCAAAAGCTGTCGTCACTCCTGGGCCTCGGATCCGAGGCCGAGTCGGTGGAGCCACCGACGTATCAACGGGTCTTGTCACAGGTGGCGCAGTGCGATTTTGACGACCCCGACGCTGACGAGTGCATACCGGAGGAGTTGCATGAGCTGACGCACGCTCAGCGCATGGCGAATGCGAAACAATTCTATGCGGCGCTCCAGCACTTGCTAGCTTCGATCGACAAGGACCAGGCCAGCGCCTATCTCGTTCAACTTGAGCCGGTTCTCAAGGATATATACCACCGCCTGTTGCATGATACGATGCGCCTGTATGATCAGTCGCTGCATGAGCCAGTGGACGAATCATGCCACACACTATCGCTCGCGCTCGACCTGAGTCTTGAGCTGGGCGAAAGAGCCGTCGACGCCATCCTCGACCGGATGTCGGCGCAGCACATTGAGCCCCATGTGAAAATGGGCTTCGACACGCCAGGACCACCGCATCTGCCCTTGCCCTGGGACCCTGCCGAGGCAGAGCGTGTCGAGGCCCTCACGCACCTCGCGTGGGACAAACCCGTTGTGCCTCCAGCGACGCTGCAGCTCCGCGCCACGTATGATGCGCTGCTGCACCAGACACGCTCCTTGTCGCACCTCTTTCAAGTGACGGAGAAGGTGGGTGGCGACATGCTCGACGTCTTCAATGATCTGTGGTGGCAGCGAGTCGCTACGAGTCTCGAAAAGGTGTGTGGATCCCAGCTCTTCTTTGTGGGCAAGGTCGACGAGTTTTGCTCGAATTACTACCTCACACAGGCGTTCTTACGCGAACTCAAGGCGCTGGCGCCGACACCCAGAGCCGCTGCGGCGTTCCAACGGCACGCCAAGACCATGGCTCTGCAGCGTCGATGGGCCTTTTCTGCCTTTTTCCAACTGCGTGCGCGAGACATCATCACGTCCCTCGAACAGGGTCTGGAGACGTCCGGCCAAGATGAGCGCTTCTACCATGCTGCCTTTTCCCACTTTTTGTACGCATTCACGGCACCTTGGTACATGACACGCCACTTTGCTGCGCTGAGCGCCCGCGAGTGGCGCCTGAGTTTGCATGTCCTCAGTCGTTATCGGACATGGCTCGATGCTCACACGTGGCCCGAGTCGCACGCTGAGACGACCGCGCGCGCCGAAGACTCGACCTTGTCGGACGACGAGCTGCAGGAGCTGCACGGCGCCATGGGCCTCCTTGTCGATCTCCGTGTGTTTGAAGACCGTGTTCGGTGTGTGCAGCGTGAGTACATCTTGCCGAAACTCTTGGGCGACACGGCCAAAGCGCAGGCACTGTGCGACTCGCTCAACGAAGCGATGGAGGTGTCGCTTCATGCCTACGACGCGATGCAGCCACGCATCACGCAGTTCGTGCTCAACAAGCTGTCCAAAAAGTGCGCTGCGCCCTTGCGCCATGTGCGTGCATCGCATGCCCAGTACCGGACACGCCTGCCGACGGACGCGCCCAGTGCCTTTGTGGAGCAGATGCTGCGTCCCCTGCACCAGGTATGGGGCAGCGACGCGGCACCGATACGACAGCTTCCTACGGAGCTGGTCACGTCGTGGATGAATCACATCCTGGATGGTACCTTTGCCCGCTACACGTCCGCTGTCGACACCATCACACGAAACCTCGAGTCACTGCGCCGACTCAAGCGCGGCACGCTCGGCCTGGCAGCAGATGATGCAGCTACCGCCGATCAGGCCGTGTACCAGCAGCTGGCCACAGATATCGAGGCACTGGCAGCTCACATAGAGGCATGGGCCCACAAGACGGGCTTGCCCCTCACGTTGTCTTCGCCTGCATGGAAGGCGCTATGGGATGCAGCACGACGTACATAGCTCTTACAGCGACTCGATGTTTTGCGCCGTATCGAACGTGCGACCCGCTGCTTTCTCGAGGCCCTCGCCACCGTACGTCACCTTGGGACTCAGCTCGACATCAGCCGTGACGGTGGCGCCAGCCTTTTCGAGCCAGCGGCGATGCTGCGCCAGCAAGTCACGACGCGACGTCTCTGGATTATCGCTGGCTGTGCCGCTCGCGTTCTTGAGCGGGCTAAACTCTTCGCGACGCTCGACTTCGTGGATCGCGAGATTCGAGCAGAAAGGAAACACATCAAAGATAAAGAGCTCCATCTTGATGCCGTTCGGCGTCGAAGGCTTGACGCGCTCGCCCGTCGAGAGATCGATCGAAGGGATCTTTTTGCGTGCCACATGGTATGCCATCTTGGGCTCAAAGGCTGGCACGTCCTTTCTCAGAAACTCCGTCGTGTAAAAGTGGTTCGCAATGTTGGCGGCGCGGAAAAGCAGCTCGCCCTGGGCGTCGCGTGCCTCGCTCAACGAGGATGGGATCTCTGAGTACTCCACGACACTAAAGGCGCCATTCTTGCGGGCCACCACACCGACCGACTCGGCAGGATCCGTCTTCTTCACGACTTTGACACCGGTAGCGACCTGCTTCTCGATACACACGCCCATAAACACAGGGTCGCCCACCTTGACCAGGCAGTTGTCGACACCATACGCGTGCAAGTACTTGACGCCGCGGCAATGCAAGTCATCCAACACAGATGGCTGTCCCTCACGCACCGGTGCGCGCAGCGCCGCGTACAAACCACCATTGCCGTCAGGGGCCGTAGCGACCTTGCCCGGTTCGTCGAGCATGATCTTGCCTTCGTTCGAGATACATGGCAGCGTTCCCTGCTCAAAAAAGATCACGTTGGCCGGATCAAGACCAAAGAAGCCATGCTCGCGGAAAAACGTCTCCGTCGGCTCGCGTGTCGGACCAGACGTCATAATGTACCACGGCACTATCACCTGGGCACCATGCTGCGATGCCAGCTCCTGAAGCTTGGCGATTCGCTCGGCTTGAAGGTGAAACAGGCTCTTGCCACTCGGCAGTTGAATGTCGTAGCATCCTTTGGGCGCCGATGATCCGAGACGTGTGCCCTGACCGCCAGCCAGCAGAAGTACACCGACCTGACCAGCGGCCGTGGCCTTCATTCCGATCTCGCGGTAGTATTCAGCGTTCACATCGCCGACTGTTGATACTTGACTCTCTACAGGCGGCGGCTCAACCCTCGCAGCTTGCTCATGACGTGCAGCCTCGTCCGCGATCAGGGCATTTTTGACAATATCGTTCAGCTTGGCCGGGTCTATGCCCCGCAGCTGCCTCTCCAAGTGCGCTTTCTCCCCTCCAGAAAGCTTGTCCCAGTACGAAAACACATGGGATTGACCGGCCGCCTCGTATTGGGCCCGCAGTTCCTCGACGTGGCTCATGGATATCGTGATGGTCTGAGCGGGACGCGTCACCCAACGCCTAACGCGGCACGTGCTCCACATAAGTCGCCTTGGACATGGACCGCGACACAGGGGAAGCAGACGCTTCAGCGCCTGGCATGAATGCGACCCTGCCGCGGGCAGACAAGGCTGGAGCTGCTCGTTCCAACGCGGCGCCAACGACCACATCATTCACATTAGCCCCTGAACCGTGCCAAGAACCGCCCAAAAAACGAGTAGCTCTGACCACACTGCCTGGTGAGGCATCGAAACAAGAACCGATCCTTCTCAACGGTGAACCTGCACCTGCCAAGGAGCCTGCACCCGCCAAGGAGCTTGCGCCTGCCAAGGAGCTTGCGCCTGCCAAGGAGCCTGCGCCTGCTAAAGAGCCTGCGCCTGCCAAAGAGCCTGCATCCTGTCAAGACGCAGACCACAAACAAGCCAAAGAATCCGCACGCGAGTCCTCAGAGACCTCCAGAAAGCGACGACGCAGTCCTTCGCCAATAGATCCACTGTCTATGCCCAAGCCGCCTAGACCCACCATCCGCCTTCAGCTCGTGCTCACTCATAATCCGACAAAGGACACGGACTATATCTTCCAAATCCCCCGACTGGCGGTCGAGCAGCTCGAAGACCAGCACTCAGACTGGGCCGCTTGGTACAAAGCCATGTATCTCGATCAAAACACAGCATCATCGTCGCACGAAGTCGGTCTATCAGCGCAAGAACTACGTGATCTTGGTGGCTTGGCCAAACTTCTGCAAAAATACCCAGCCCATGGTCCATCCACGCAGCTCTCACGTAAACGACAGGCCACGGAATACGATGTTGGCTCGTATGATACCAAGGACCCCTTTGTCGATGACTCAGAGCTCGGAGTAGATGAACCGACACACACCGTACGCACCAGCAAAGATGGCTTTTATGTCGCTTCAGGCCGCGTCGAATTGGCCCCTGCCAGAGCCAGCACTCTCATCTCGTCCCATGCCACGTCGGCTTTCCGCACGGGCCCCACTTTTAATCGCGGATGGGCCGCTGGACGCACAAACAAGCTCCTTGCTAAGCGTGCTGCGTCCCTCCGACAGCAGCAACGAGCATTGCCGGTCAAGGAGACATCCGAAGCGGTACTTCCCCCACCCGAACCAGACTTGGCGCCTCCTATGACCGCACCCGAGTCGGTGCAGACGTCGGTACCCGACGCTACCGAGAAGAAAAAGAACAAATACCCCACAAGGCCGGTGCATCCACAATTGCAAGACATGTTCGATCACCTCAAAGCCCTCGTCAGCAAGGCGAGTTTTGCTGTCAAGACCAAGTTTCCACCGGAGCTCAAGCCACCGCTTGTGGAAACGGCCAAAGTCGCAGTTGAGCTAGATGAGTACAACGACAACTTCTTCAATTATTTACCGTCGATTTTCCCGTACAATCGCTTCACCATGATGAAACTCACCAAACGTGAATTTTTCCACAAGCACATGGAGTACTTTCGGGATCTACAGGAAGAGCACATCGAAAAGCTCTCAAAACTCATTGATGAGCAGTTTCCTGCCCAGGCATCAGAGTACGAAGCTCTTTGTCGAGAACATGGCGTAGAGGGCAAAGATAATAATGATCACCAAGGTGTGGACGAAGAAAAGGTCGGAGACACAAGCGTTCCGGTGGCCGAGACAGATGAACTGGTCAGACGATTTCGATGGACTGATGAGATGCGTGAAGAACTATTTACCATCATTACCGTCGAAAATGCCATGAGCGAGATCCGTAACGAAAAACTCAAGCTCGAGAATGTGCCTGACTCCTACAGCGAGATTAATGCTCGCAAAGCTATGTATAAGCGCATCGCAGACCTATTTCCCGAAGAGGGATGGGTCAACACGACGCACGTCTCGCGCGAATATGGCTCGATCAAGAAACGCCGCGATCGCGAAGATGACTTGGAAGAAGACGAATGACGTACCATTCGTAGAGATAGGAGCCGCTTGGCCATGGCTGACACACTGACACGCGTGGCACGAACAATCGTATTAGTTAAGCAAGACCGAGCGTTCCACGTGGACAGACGAGGAACACGGTGGAAGATGAGAGAGCTTACGTGGAATCTGCCAGGCTGGCGGGGCGCGGGGCTATTAATGTGCCGCGGGGCCTCCTAAAGCGAATCTTCGAACTCCCTTCACTGATCCAAGCAAGATGTTGGCTCAGGCAAGGCAGTCTTTCATGAGCATTCTGTTTGCTCTTGTTTCACTCCTGTCCCTCTCGCTGCTGCTGTCGTCCACCCCGTACGCGGGATCGGCTGTGGCTGCACAGGACAAGCGCGGTGAATACGGCACGGTAATCGGTATTGACTTGGGTACCACATACTCATGTGTCGGTGTACAGCGTCAGGGCCGTGTCGAAATTATTGCCAATGACCAGGGTAACCGTATTACACCCTCTTACGTGGCCTTCTCCAAGGATGACGAGCGTCTCATTGGTGACGCTGCTAAGAACCAAGCCGCCCAAAACCCCGAGAACACGATCTTTGACGCGAAGCGTCTCATTGGTCGCAAGTGGGGCGAGGCTGATGTTAAGAAGGACATCAAGCACTTCCCCTTCAAGCTCGTTGAGAAGAAGGGTAAGCCTGCCATCCAGGTGACGGTGCACGGCAAGCCAAAGGTGTTCACGCCTGAAGAAATCAGCGCTATGGTGCTTCAGAAGATGAAGGAGACCGCTGAAGCATACCTTGGCCACAAGGTCACGCACGCCGTCGTCACTGTGCCTGCATACTTCAACGACGCTCAGCGCACTGCCACTAAGGACGCTGGTACGATTGCTGGTCTCGAAGTGCTCCGCATTGTGAACGAGCCCACCGCCGCCGCTATCGCCTACGGTCTGGACAAGAAGGAGGGCGAATCGCAGATTATCGTGTACGATTTGGGCGGTGGTACGTTTGATGTCTCGCTGCTCTCTATCGACGCTGGTGTATTTGAGGTGCTTGCCACTGCCGGTGACACCCATCTGGGTGGTGAGGACTTTGACAACCGTGTGTCGGAGTACCTGCTCAAGCAGTTTAAGAAGAAGGAAGACCTCGATGCCTCGAAGAATAAGCGCAGCGTCGGTAAGCTCAAGCGTGAGGTGGAGCGTGCTAAGCGTACGCTGTCCAGCCAGATGAGCACGCGTATTGAGATTGAGAGCTTCTTTGATGGCAAGGACTTCTCGGAGACCCTCACGCGTGCCAAGTTCGAGGAACTGAACATGGACCTTTTCCGCCGTACGCTCAAGCCCGTCGAGCAGGTGCTCAAGGACGCTGGCGTTAAAAAGGACGAAATTGACGATGTTGTGCTGGTTGGTGGCTCTACTCGTATCCCCAAGGTGCAGCAGATGCTCAAGGAGTTCTTCAACGGCAAAGAACCTTCTAAGGGTATCAACCCGGATGAGGCCGTCGCGTGGGGCGCCGCCGTCCAGGGTGGTGTGCTCTCAGGTGACGAATCGCTCGGTGGTGTGGTGCTGATCGATGTTAACCCTCTTACGCTCGGTATCGAGACCACGGGTGGTGTGATGACGAAGCTGATCCCACGTAACACGGTGGTGCCTACCAAAAAGAGCCAGATCTTCAGTACGGCCGCTGACAACCAGAACACTGTGTTGATCCAGGTGTTTGAGGGTGAGCGTTCGATGACGAAAGACAACAACTTACTCGGCAAGTTTGAACTCAACAACATTCCTCCGGCTCCGCGTGGCGTGCCGCAGATCGAAGTGACGTTCGAAGTGGATGCCAACGGTATCATGAAAGTCATGGCCGCCGACAAGGGTACGGGCCGCAGCGAATCGATTACGATCACAAATGACAAGGGTCGTCTTTCGAAGGAGGAGATCGATCGCATGGTGGCAGAGGCCGAGGAGTTCGCCGAGCAGGATGAAGCGATCCGCAAGCGTGTTGAGGCCGTGAACAACTACCAGAATTTCATCTCGATGCTCCGTACTCAGGTCACCGACAAAGAGGGCTTGGGCGGTAAGCTGGATTCCAATGACAAGGCTACGATCCAGCAGCACATCAAGGATGCCGAAAAGTGGATGGAGGAGAATGGCCAAGCTGCCGAGGCTCAGGACATTGAGGAGCATCTTCAGGAGCTTCAGGCTGCCATTTCTCCCATCACTGCTAAGGTGTACAGTGCTGGTGGCGCTGGTGGCGCTGGCTCAGATGAGCCTCTTAACTACCACGACGAGCTCTAACAGTAGAATTGATAGCCTCGATTCTGTGGCTCTGTAGGTATGTATGATTGACATGTGAAATGTGGAGATCGGATGGAACGTAAATTGGGCCGATTTAATCATCTGATCTACACATTATAGATGGGCAATAAACGTGACACTTGCACTGCTTGACGGCACAGAGGGCAGTCAGCCTTTTCCCTCAACCATTCTTCTATACAAGACCAGCAAAAGACATGACCACATTCTGTGACAGCACTGCTCCCATTTTCGGGCTCACGACGGTCCATGCACAACGTACACCGTAGCACCTCATGCGCGATTGCTTCCATCTGCACAGTCTTCGTTCGAACAGCTGTCTGAGCCAAATCAAAAGCCTGCTTTTCTGATTCTGTCCGGATAGGACTAAGACCCAAACTCTCTGGTGAAGCGGACACGTCCGGATCTGCGTACACAAGCGGCACATTAGTCGCACTAGACGAGGAATCTTTGCGATGCGAGTCACTGTGTGGCGATACAATAGCACCGTCAATCTTGAGTGACACTGGATTTACCCTTTCAGATTTTGCCGAGGCTGTAGCCGCGTTGGTATCATCAGACGATGTTAGCGCTGGAAAGTTGATGCGGCGAATTGTAAGTCCGAGCTTAATCAGTAGCTGGAATGCCAGCAGCATGCCGAGTATTTCATAGGAAAGAGGCTGGGACGAGGGACGCCGAGTGCTGGCATAGACGTAATCTGACTTAACAAGTCGATGTGCTAGGGTATAATACGGGCCGCTCAAGTAAAACATTGCAAGCTGTGCCGAGGACACATATGCGAACATACCGTTTGTGCCCGTAAGTGCATGTGAGCCAGGAAGCTTATGGGCAAGCCAATGCACGA
>OJLW01000906.1_pt1 | contig 12519 bp, 10 predicted proteins | sample 1597021 | NCBI WGS metagenome assembly OJLW01 (sample SAMEA3904676, study PRJEB24821) | metagenome | biome: Builtin; feature: hospital; material: surface | place: USA | collected 2013-06-03
ATTTAGACCAAGAATCCTCGCAGGATTTGTAGACATTATTTCTACTAGCTTGTTTAGAGAAATCTCTCCACTTTTGACTAAGACTTTAAAGCAGGTTGAAAAGGCTGTCTCAAGACCAATAAATCCTGGAGCTCCCTTCTCTTTCTCTTCTTTTGTATGAGGGGCATGGTCAGTAGAAATTGCATCTACATAACCTTCCTTTATCATTTGAATAAGAAATTTCCTATCAATTTCCTTTCTTATTGGAGGATTGACCTTCATTTCTTCTCTTTTCTTGTCAGAAAAATTTATATGATGAGGGGTTACTTCGCATGTAATTGGAGCGCCTAAATCCTTAAAATATTTTATAGCTGTCATTGCCCCTTTTGTGGATACATGGCAGAAGTGAATTGGACAATCTAGTTTATAGGCAAGATAGCAGTCTCTTATAGTCATAGCATCTTCTGCTATTTCGTAATCCTTCATAGAAACTCTAGCAACTTCCTCATGAAGGGCAAGCTTTACTCCCAGTTCTTTGGCCTTTAGGATAGCTTCATACATGATATTATCATCATTTACTCCCCTACCATCATCTGAAAGAAATTTCACAGATCCTGGCATTTTTTCTAGATGATCTAAGCTCTTTCCTCCAAGATTTTCTGTGATTGTGTAGACTTGCTCTACATCAATTAAATCTAAATCTTTACTTCTTCCTATTATATCTTCATAGACTTCAGGGCTTGATACTGGAGGATTCGTATTTCCCATAAGAAGAACAGAGGTGAATCCTCCTTTAAGAGCTGCCCTAGAGCCTGTTTCAACATCCTCCTTGTAGGTAAAACCGGGATCTCTAAAGTGAACGTGGAGGTCTGTGAAGGCTGGAACTAGGGCGAGGTTATTGCAATCAATAACTTCTGTATCCTCGTCCTTTTCGAATTCTTCAACTATTAATCCATCTTCGACATAGATTGGCCTTTTTGTAATCTTTATAGCGTCAAAGCCATAAAAGTTTGTGAAAATCTGCTTCATCTATTCTTCCACATCATAAATATGACCACAGTAGGCACATTTGTAATTTTTCTCTTTTTCATCTATTAGAATAAAGTCGCTTTCAACAGCTCTTTCGCTAGTTGATACGCATTTTGGATTTTGACAGCTTAAGATTCCCTTAACTTCCTTAGGAAGCTTTAAGCTTAGTTTTTCGACTACCTTCTCGTCTTTTATGATATTTATTGTAGCTGATGGGTCAATGATTGAAACTATATCAAGATTAATATCTATATTATTTGCGATTTTTAATATATCTTTTCTTCCGTGTTGGGTTGATTTTGCATTTAATATTATTGCTACCTCATCTTTAAGATGTCTTAGGTCAAGTTTATTAAATATTTCCATGCCAAGGCCTGCCTTGATATGATCGATTACGATTCCTTCTTTTATACTAGTTATTTCTATCATTATTTGCCTCCAAAAGTTTTAAAATTAGCGCCATTCTTACATACATACCAAACTTAACTTGTTTAAAATAAACTGCACGTGGATCTGAGTCAACTTCTGTTGCAATCTCAGTTACTCTTGGCAGTGGATGTAGAACAATGCAATCATCCTTTGCAGCTTGCATTTTTTCCTTATCTAGTAGATATGAATCCTTGAGTCTAGTGTATTGGGCTTGAGAGAAGAATCTTTCCTTTTGAATCCTGGTCATATATAGTATGTCCAACTGATCCATTACATCATCTAAGCTTCTTACTTCTTCGAAATTATTAGTTCCATCTGCGAATACTTCTTTTTTTACGTATTCTGGAAGCTTTAATTCTTCCGGTGATATGAGGATAAATTTATTGTCTGGGAACATGCTCATCACTTTAAGTAGGGAGTGGACTGTTCTTCCATATTTAAGATCTCCACATAGGCCTATAACATGACCTGATAGGTCTTTCTTGTAATTTGATATTGTTAAAATATCAGTAAGTGTTTGGGTCGGATGTTGGTGACCACCGTCTCCAGCATTTATTATTGGACAATCTGCAGTTTTACTTGCAAGGAAGGCTGCTCCCTCTTGTGGATGGCGCATGGCGATAATATCGGCATATTGGCTTACTGTCCTTACTGTATCTGCTAGGCTTTCTCCTTTGGTTGATGAAGAAACTCCTGCATCAGAAAACCCTACTACCGAACCACCTAGCCTTAGCATGGCTGACTCAAATGATAATCTAGTCCTAGTTGAAGGCTCAAAAAAAAGAGTCCCTAATATCTTTCCGTCTGCACAATGGGAAAAATCATCAGGACTCTTATAAATAGCATTACCTAATTCAATTATCTCTAGTAAGTCTTCTTTTGTCAAATCAAATGAATTTAATAAATTTTTTATAGAAATCATCGTTTACTCCTTAAGTTTTTTTTATTATATCACGAAATAAACGAATGTCAAAATTTTTATAAATCTTCTCTTAATTCTGTTATTGATTTATTGGTTACATTTTTTCTATCAATGCCTAAATCATCAATTATCTCATCGATTTTTGATTGATTAGAAAATTCTATTTCCATATATGGTTCTGGGTAAGTGTCCTTATCCCAAATATCAATATCAAATCTTTGATTCTTATATCTATATGAGATTCTTTCTTTCTCACCACTATATTCAAGCTCCATACCTATATGCTCTAAGATCCTATTCATCATAGTTACTGAGTCTATATGGGTTGTGTATTCATTGTTAATCCTTACATCATCAACATTTTTAACTTCCTTAAAGGTAAGCTCTATTTCCTTTTCGCCATTATCCTTATGGGTAGTCTCTCTGACTCTTAGATAGCCTTCCTCGAAACCATCACTTCCTTTTGGTATAAAGGTGTAGTTTTTCTGGAATTCATGGTTAATTAAATCTGCACCCAAACCTTCTAATTTTTCTATCATCTTTTCAACATCAATATTTAAAACTTTTACTTCTATTTCTCTATGCATTATCCTATCCTTACTGGCATAAAGTCAATATAATCTCCCGCAACGCAAGAGACCTCTATGCCTTCTATATTCCCTTCTTTGATTAACTTATGTCCTACACCATGTAAGTGTCCGTAAATGAGTTTAGATACCTTATATTCCTTACATAAGTCAAAAAACTCATTAAAGCTTCCATCCGCATTTAAAGGCGGATAGTGGAGGAGGACTATTCTCTTATTACTCTTACTTTCTCTAAATGAATTTTCAAGCCTAATAAGCTCTCTCTTATATATCTTTAAATCGTGTTCATCAAATTCCTTATTGTCTTTGGAAATCCAGCCCCTGGTTCCACAAATATCATATCCTTCGACTTCAAAATGATTGTTCTGAAGAAAGAATAAAGTAGAAAGGCCCAAGCCTTCAAGTTTTTTCAGGGAAGACCACCAGTAATCGTGGTTGCCTTTCATGAGTATTTTCTTCCCCTTCATCTTATCGATTTTTCCTAGGTCAATCCTTGCTTCTTCGACACTCATAGCCCAGGAAATATCTCCTGGTATAAGGACGGTATCGTCTTCATTTATGATCTTTTCCCAATTAGAAAAAATCCTCTCCTGATAGTTGGCCCAACCGTCACCAAAAACTTCCATAGACTTGTTTTCTGTATAATCAAGATGTAAATCTGCTATTGCATATATCATACATCCTCCATATCTATATAATTAATTTCAATTCCTTCTGACTCGAATACTTCCTTCTCCCTATCATGGCAAGTAAAATAGATAATTTGTCTAAAGCTTGCAGCATCTAAAAGAAAGAATAGAGCATTTCTTAATCTTTCTAAGTCATAATTGATAAAAGCATCGTCGTAGACCATAAATATCTTAGAAAATGCTTCCTCATTTATGCTAAGTTTCAAAGCAAAAGATAGTTGGTCCGTAAAACCCTTAGAAAGTTGATCTAACATCATATCGTATCCTTCCTTAGTTCTTATCTTAGGATTTAATTTTTCATCAAATATAATTGAGTCAAAAGAATATTTACTTATTTCTCTAATAATCTGATTTGCTCTTTTGTTTAAATTGGTGAAATCATTCCTATTTTCATCGATAATTTTCTTTATAGTGCTTTTGGCAAGATTAATAGCCCTCTTCTTATTTTCAATCTCTACTAATTTATCCTCTAGGAAGTGTAATCTATCGACTAGGTCGACTTCGTCTTCTATTTTTTCCTCTATACTTACAAGGTTTTTTTCTTCTCTTGAAATCTCAACATTAATTTTATCTAAATTTTCTAAATATGAATCTAGGCTAAGTTCTGCCTTCTCAATATCATAATTTTCAAAATCTTCTAGGTCAAAATCACTTTCACTATCTTTAATATCCTGATTTCTAAGTATTGAAAGGACATCTTCTATTTTTTCTTTTTCCTTCTTTAAACTCTTATATTTTAGAAATCTAGCTCTCAATTTATTATACTGGCTTAGGTCATTTCTACTATCTTCTGTTTTTTTAGTGGAATTTATTAAGAAAATAAATACTAGCATAAAACTTAGAGCTAGTAGATAAAAATATTTATTTATAGAAAAACCTAAAAATATGAAAAGTAAGACTAATACAAAAACTATATATTTCATATTTGAGCTTTGAGACTTTTTACTTTGACCTAAATTTTCTTCTAGGGATAGGAAATACTCCTCATCAAGTCCAAATACATCACTGTAAGATCCTATTGATTCATTTATTTTATAGAGTTCATCCGTCCACTTCTTATAATCCTTATAATTCTGATTTGCCCTATACTTCTTGTAAGAATCCAATTTTTCTTTATCTTTTTCATATTTTTCTCTTAAAGATCTTTGTCTTTTCTTATTATAGTCAAGTCTTTTGAAGTCTTTCTCGTAAGATTTTTTATATGATTTTATTTCATAGAGCCTATCTTCGATTTCTTTAATTTCAGTCTTTACCTTAAGATAGGGTTTAGTGTAGGCCCTATCGCTTCCTAATTTGTTTAATTCATCATCTAAGATTCCAATGGCTTTATTTGCTGAGAAATCATAGTCTATGTCCTGGTTGGCCAATCTTTCTATTAGCTTCTCCTTGGCCTTCTGTTCTGACCTTTGCCCTTGAAAACTTGTAAGGTAATTCTTATAGATGTCATAGGTCATATCTAGGATGTATTCCCCAGGAAATCCGAGATTTGAATCCTTAGAAGGAATTTCGTCTCCGCTAGAGAGATTAATCAACTTATATGAACCATCTTCAAAGTTCCTTGTTACTTTTATGTCGATACCATCTTTATTAAAAATTCCACTTCCTGCATATTTATAGGAAAGTTTGGGCTTGTAGGCTTCTTTTTTATAAGAAAAACTTTTCTTATTTTTCCCTTCATCAAATCCATATAGTAAGCCTTCGATGAAATTTGTCACAGTTGATTTACCTGTTTCATTTTTGCCATATATTAAATTAAAATTTTCATCAAATCTTATTTTCTTATCCTCAAATTTCCCGAAGGATATTATATGGATTTCTTTAATAAAAACTCTAGTCATCTTTACTCCTAAGAATTGCATCAAGCCCAATTTCTAGGGCGAGATTTTCGATTTCATTTTTAGGATTGTCGAACTTTTTGGCATAAAGAGATAAAAGAGAATTAGGGAAAAGCCTTACCATGTAGGATAAATCTTTCTTTTCTTTAATATGGATTTCCTTATAGATTGCATCAATATTATTTCTTATAAATTTCTGATCTATATCTTTATCACTTAATATTTCGATTCTTACAATATTTTTCTTATTTTTCAATTTATGATTTATATTAGAAAGTAAATCCTCTTCATTATCAAAATCCCTAAAGTCTAGTTTAAAATCGTAAAATTTAAGGATGGAAGAATCGACAAAATCAACCTTATCATCATCGTATCTGATATAACCATAATCATATATGTCAGTAAAATCATGAGGCTCAACAGATCCTGGATAGTAAATATTATTTTTACTATGAGCCTTATGGATATGACCCATGGCTATATAATCAAAATTAGTCTCGGTCATTATCTTTGAATTCAAAGAAAAATAATTAGATTCTTCCCTATCAAGATCTCCATGGATTAAAAATATATTGAAAAATTCATCATCTAACTTTATCGCAAGGTCTAAATCTTTAGAAAAAATCCTATCTTTATAAGAAATCCCGTATACTCTTAGCTTATCTTTTTCAAAAACTTCTAGATTCTCTGAGCCAAATACATGGAAATTTTCAGGAGAATTTTCCAAAAATAGACTGTTGTAAGAATCAAAATAATCGTGATTTCCACTCACATAATAAATATCCTTAGAAAAATCCTCAAATATCTTAAATAATCTCTTAAAATCACTTGATGTAAAGTATGCTCTTTCGAAAAGATCACCTGCAATTAGGGCAAAATCAACATCATTATTAGACTCTAAAATATTTGATAAACTCTGCCGTGAAGCTTCCCTAATCTTTTTAGATAAAGTCTTATCGAAGTTAAAGGAATCTGCTAAGTGGACATCAGCTAAGTGGATGAACTTCATATTTTATTTACACTTTCAATTAGTCTCTTATCATCTTCTATATTGTAGATTGTAAGAGATCCGTTATCTATCCAAAAGCTTCCCCAATTGTCTAAATCTTTTAATATCCAAAAAAGAGTTGATCTTATGGCTATGCCATGTGATATACAAAGAATTGTACCGTCCTCTTCTCTAGACTTTTCTTCTAAAAAATCACTAGTCCTTTTAATCACATCATTTCTTGATTCACCAGATGGGTATTCAATATTAAAATAATCTTTTTCTTCCTTAAGGAAAAAGTCCTTTTCACTTTCTCTTACCTCATCAATCCCACGACCTCTGAAGTCTCCAAAGTTCATTTCATTCAATCTTTTATCAATCGTAAAATCATCAAAGCCTAATCTTTTTGCGGTCTGTTGACTTCTTATAAGATTTGATGTATAAACCTTATCTATCTTATAGTCGTCTAGTAATTTTTTTGTTTTATCTAATATATAAAGGCCACTTTCCGCTAAGATAGTATCATCTGTAGAATATTTCCAAGAAATATTAGCTTGGGTTTGGCCATGTCTTACTAAAATAATTTTCATAAACACCTCAGTATATATTATAACAAAATTTTAGAAATTTTAAAAAGTGACCCGAAGGCCACTTTTATTCTCCAGAGCTCATCGCTTCTGCCATATCAATTTTCTTTAAGTCCTTATGGACAAAAAGTAGAATCACTAGGGAAATTACTAATGTTATAGCTGCCGCGATTATATAACTAATAATATGTGTCCTGTAGGCAATCATTATATCTTCTGGTGCAACTATGGCTATTATATATCTAAACATAGCATAGCCTAAGAAAAATCCCAAAACAATTCCAAGTATGGTTAGGATGAAAATCTCCCTGTAAATATAAGATGTAACTTCCTTAGAGTAAAAGCCTAAGACTTTGATAGTTGCAAGCTCCCTCTTCCTTTCCCCGACATTAATACTTGTTATATTATACAAAACGACGATGGCGAGGGCCGAAGATATGAGGGTGATAACACTTATAACTAAATTCAAATTAGCCAAAAGAGCATCCATAGACTCGTAAGCTCCAGTTTTATTGATTAGGGCATTGACCGCCTTGTTATCATCTAGCTTATCTTTGATTTCTACTGGATCTGCCTTGATTAGATTTGAATTATATACTAGGTCCTTTCCAATATTATCAATGTAATATTTTCTAGAAATATACATGTAGTCACTGATATAATTTTCACTTATATCTCCTACAATAACTTCAGTATCCTCTCCGCCTATCTCTACTCTTAGCTTATCTCCCTTCTTTATTCCCAATTTATTCGCTATATTTTCGGTAATAACTATATTTTCCTTAGTCAAATCAATAGGATTTCTCTTCCTATCTCTAAGACTTACAAAATCCTTTAGTTTTTTATCATTTTCTGGGACTATTATAGACAAGTCAAGTTTTTCCCCATTTTTTTTAAGACTCGCCTTCTCATTATATACATCAATATTATCGTAACTTTCTATAAGTTGATTATAGCTATCAAGGTCTTCCTTATTAGCCTTAGTATTTATCATAGAAACTAGGCTATAATGCTGGATTTCTTCTTGCTGGATACTTGATGTGTCCTTAATAGCATCTATCATAGCAAAGCCAAAGAAAAGTAGGGCCGTGCATCCTCCAACACCAAATATTGTCATAAACATCCTGGACTTGTATCTAAAAAGATTCCTAGATGTTATTTTTGCCATAAAGGATAGTCTCTTCCACAAGAACTTTATTCTCTCAAGAAATATTTTGCTACCTGAATCAGGAGCCTTTGCCTTTAATAGATTGGCTGGTACCTCTTTAACTGTTTCCTTAGAACTAATAAAAACTGTAAAGGCTATAAGGAAAGTCGATACAAGAACAGATATAAGTAAGGCTGGAAAACTATTTTTTACTTCCATTGATAAGACCTTAAATCCTGTTGAATAAGCTGTAAATATTACCTTAAGGATCACAAATCTTCCTATAACTGCCCCCAAGAGAGCTCCTATAATCGTTGGACTTATGCCATATATATAAAATCTCTTGGCTATGTCTCTGTTAGTATAACCCAAAGATTTGAGACATCCATTGATCATCCTTTGCTCTTCGATATATCTTTTCATGGTAGTAAGAGTTACGAGCATGGCCACTAGATAGAAAAATGCAGGGAAAACTTTGGATAATCTATCCATGTTCAAGGAGTTCTGATAGTAGGTGTCAATTCCTCTGTTGTCAAAGATGCTTTCTACAGTGTATTCTGGATCTTGTAGGGTCAAGAGACTCTCCTTTGAATCTCCAATATCTTTTTTGGCCTTATCTATATCCTTTCTGGCCTTTGCCTTTTCTTCATCGAATTTTTCCTTAGCATCTTGATATTCTTTTTGCCCATCGATCAACTCTTCATAGGCTTGAGCAAGTTTTTTCTTCCCTTCTTCCCTATTTCTATCAATCTCAGCTAGACCATTTTCATAATCTCTTTGTCCTTGATTTAGCTCGCTTTCACTATTTTTAATTCTAGCATATGCCTTATCTAACTCAGCTTTTCCTGAAGATTTTTTATTTGCGAGCTTTTTATTAGCTTCATCAAGTTGGGCCTGGGCTTTATTTAGCTCATCTTCCTTGACTCGCAATTCTCCAAGTTTTTGGTCAAGTTCAAATTTAGCCTGGCTGTATTTTTCATCTAGTTCTTGTTTATTTTTATCATATTCGGCCTTACCCGCCTCGTAGCTCGCTTGGCTGGTTTGGATTTCTTCATTTAGCTGATTGATTTTTTCGATTATATCTGGATTGGTTTGATCTTCAAAGCTTTTCGCTTCTTCTAGGTCTTGTTTTTTAGCATTGATATAATTTTCTTCCAAAATAAGGCTTGCTTCTGCCTCTTCTAATTTGTTAAATGATGACTCAAACTTTTCATTAAGCTCTTCATAAGCCTTATCAATTTCCTTCTTAGGTCCATCAATTTGAGCAAGTCCTATATTTAATTCTTTTTGCTTTTTATCAAGCTCTTCTTCAGCTTCTGTTATTTTATTTTCATATGTTTCGAGTTTTGCTTGGTATTCTCTTCTACCTGCTTCAAACTTTTCTCTCCCTTGATCTAGATCATTTTTAGCTTTAGCGAGGTCTTTTTCTCCCTTAGCAATTTCTTGGTTAAATTTACTCTTGTTTGCTTCGTACTTTCTAAAGCCTTCGTCAAGGTCATTTTTGCTTTCAATAAGCTTTTTCTCATTATCACTAAGCTTTTTTTCAGCATCTATCAAGTCATCTTCGGCATCTGATATTTCTTTATCAGCGTCCTTCCTAATTTTATTTAAGACTTGGCTAGGCCTATTTTTAATCCTATACTCCAAATCATCTTTTCTACTATTTATTTTTTCGATATAGGATGAGCTTGTCTTATCAAGAGTAAGCAAATCTTTGTAGACTATATTTGCCTCATGATACTTATCTGACAAGAAATTATTAGGCAAAACATAGGCAAATCTTGCAATTTCACTTTTGCCTAGAGGAGAGATTTCCTTCATATCCTCCATAAAGTGATCAGATGATTTATAAAAACCCACCAGCTTATACTTTAACCTTGCCATCTTTTGATCATCTTTTTGCTCATCATTGATATAAGAAAAGCTAAGCTCGTCACCGATCTTGTATTTATCTTTAAGATTTTCATCGAGGATTATCTCGTCATCTTTTGAGGGTATTTTTCCTTCTGTAATCACTGATTTGGGTATTTCAGAATTGTATTCTTTAAGCCTTATAATATCTTCGCCTATTTTTAGATCAGTAGCCTTAATGAAATTAATCCTATCAATTCCTTCTTCTTTTTTAATAAGGGCCTGGTCCTCAAAATCCAGGCCATAAGTCGACCTTACTATTAGGTCAGGATGCTTGTATTCTCCTAGGGAATTATTTAGGCTTTTTCTCATTGAAGGCCCAGAAAGCAAAAGTCCCACTACAACCAGGCTTGCTAGAGCTACCATTATCATAATAGATAGGACCTTTCCCTTAGTTTTCTTCATATCAGCGAAGATGCTTTTTATATAAGTTTTATTCATATTACCACTCTATCTCATCAACTGAAACAGGATTTTCATTGATATAGTCCTTGTCGACTCTCCCGTCTCTGATCTCTATTACCTGATCTGCCATTGGTTTTATTAATGAATTGTGAGTTATGATTACTACTGTGGCTCCCATCTTCCTTGAAGCATCTTGTAAAAGCCTAAGGATATTTTTTCCTGTCTCATAGTCTAGGGCACCTGTTGGCTCATCACAAAGTAAAAGCTTGGGATTTTTGGCTAAGGCCCTGGCTATGGCCACCCTTTGTTGTTCTCCTCCTGATAGTTGAGAAGGGAAGTTGTTTAATCTATGACTAAGTCCTACCTCCTCGAGTATTTTTTCTGCTTCTAGTGGATTATCAGAAATTTCTGAAGCCATCTCTACATTTTCAAGAGCAGTCAAGTTTGGTATGAGATTATAGTGTTGAAATACAAAACCTACATCATTTCTCCTATATTCGGTAAGGTCTCTATCGCTAAGACCTACTAGGTTTTTCCCATCAATTAGAATCTCCCCACTTGTCGCCTTATCCATCCCACCAATGAGATTAAGAAGAGTTGTCTTACCAGCCCCACTTGCTCCGACTATTATCAATAACCTTCCTTCCTCTAGAGAGAAGTTTATCTTATCATTTGCGACAATCTTAGTATCTCCAGATTTAAATTCTTTTGTTAGATTGTTTAGTTGTATATAGGACATAAAGTCTCCATCCTTATTTTTGTTTTTAAAATATTAAGCTTTATATATTTTTATACTTTTCGCGCACTTGCTTTATTTTCCCGCAAGTCATCTTACCTTCTGGGCAAGGGCCATTAATACAAGATGGACCTGCATTTAGGAAGAGATTTGGATAAATATCTTTTACGAGTCTTATCATCTGATCTGACAGGTCTCTTATCTCCCATTGGGCCCTTAGGCATGATCTCATATTGAAAAAATGAAGGAGATTTCTTGCATTCATAGTAAAAACAATCTTTGTTTCACAAGCATTTGGGAAGACGTATCTTGCATCCTCTATGGCCTTTTTACTAGCAGATCTTTTGGCTGATTTTTCATCTTGACCTTCATCCATAAAGCTTTGGTAATGTTTTTCAAACAAAATATCAGTCAAGTCATCATAAGCCTTCTGGCTTTCTTCCATTTGCCTAATAAATATTTCTCTTGCTTCTTCATTTTCGTCGATTTCTTTAGGCATTATGTACTCAAATTGGTCGAGCTTCACATATCTTTGGGACTGTTGAGAATAGGAGGCGAGCCTGTGACGGACTAGCTGGTGGGTCAAGACCCTAGATACCCCCTCTGCGGCAAAGGTAAAGGAGACATGCTCAATCGGAGAAAGATGACCGAGATTTTGAAGCATTTTTACATATCTAGCAATAGACTCTTCGTCCTGTTTTTCGGCTATTTCATCTACTCCAACTTGTGAGTAGCAGAGTTTGCCCGCCTGAGCTATAGTCTCTTCTGCCCTAGGTGTGTAGTTAAGTAGCTTAACTTTGAGTGTGCTTTTATTTGACATTTTCTCTCCTTTAATAATTCTTAAGAGCCCTATCCATCTTCCTCTTATCATCCTTAGCCTTGATGGATTCTCTCTTATCGTATTGCTTCTTACCTTTGGCAAGGGCAAGCTCTAATTTAACTAAGCCATCTCTCTCATAGATTTTAAGGGGAACTACTGTATAGCCTGCTTGAGTTTTTTTGCCTATTAATTTATTTATTTCCTTCTTGTGAAGGAGGAGTCTCCTAGTTCTAGTTGGATCGATATCCTTATCATAGGCTTGAGAATAAGGGGTGACATGCATACCGTAGATAAACATCTCCCCTTTTCTGTCAGATATGAAAGACTCCTTAATAGAAACTTTCCCTTTCTTGATTGATTTTACTTCACTTCCCAGAAGTGAAAGTCCTGCTTCGTATTTTTCTTCTATAAAATAATCATGATAAGCCTTCTTATTGTTGGCTAATAATTTCATC
>OJLW01000907.1_pt1 | contig 12510 bp, 9 predicted proteins | sample 1597021 | NCBI WGS metagenome assembly OJLW01 (sample SAMEA3904676, study PRJEB24821) | metagenome | biome: Builtin; feature: hospital; material: surface | place: USA | collected 2013-06-03
CACAAGCCGTGGGTCACGTCGAGGGTATGACATCACATTCAAGTCCACATGGCATGGCGAGCATTACATCGTCTATGTTCGCATGATTCTTAGAGATCGTCTAGGCCTGGGCACCTTCATATCATGGAAGTTCACATGGTGTGCGTGGGCTGCCTATCTTGACCTAGCCAAAGGCGTCTGAGAATGGGCAAGCGAGGTGCACAGAGGAGCATGTGCGTATGTCGTACTAGGCATCTTCGCACTGATGATCCAGCATGCTTCGAGCTGATCGACCAAGAGAAAGTGGTGCCAATGAAGTTCATCATGGCGAGCGCTCGACTTGTCGCAATCCTCACGGACGGCCTTCGTCGTACTGTATCTCGATGAGAACAGCCTGAGTCAAAATATGCGCTATGCAACGCGGCTCCACGAGAATGGTCTGTGTTTCATCGATCAAAATGGCCGGGCCTGGCACATATTCAAAGGCGGACAAGTCTTTCAGGCGCACGATGGGTGTGGGCAAGCGGCCTTCTCCATCAAAATACACCGGACGCTGTGACGCGGTGTCTAGGGCCTTGGCATGCGCATAACGCGTGCCTTGAGCGGCGTGCTCTGCTAGGACAGACGGACCAAGCGAATCAAATGTCCGCCCGACGGCACGCACGCGGATATCGTCAATGAGGATCGCCCGATTCGACAGCACAAACCCAAATTCTTGACGATACGTATCGACAAACACCGACTCCATGTTCCAACTGTCTGCGGGCTTGAGTGTCATAAGCGCTGTGTCTGTACCATCGTAGCGCATATGCAAATACACTTCAAGGTGGATGCGGTCGCGGGCAAATCCTTGCGCGAGGAGCTCGTCTTGGGCACGCTTGGCTAGGGCATCCGCGCGTGTCTGAATACGCTCGAGGGTCGCTGGCGTGTGATCCCACGTCTCATTGCTGGGCTCCTGAACTTCAAAGACACGGTCAGCGAGAGCCATGCCGAATGCCGAAAGAATCGACGAATACTTGTGCAAGACCACCGTCTTGATCCCCAAGGCCCGCGCAATGGAGCATGCGTGCTGCCCACCCGCGCCGCCGAAGCACGCCAGTACATGTTTGGACGTGGAAAAACCGCGCGCTTGCGTCAAGGAACGAATGGGACGGCACATGACTTCGTTGGCGACGCGTATAAAGCCCTGGGCGACTTCGTCGACGCTCATGGTGCGGCCTGTCTCGGCGTTGATATGGGTCGTCAAAGCCTCGAATGCTTGGAGCGATGCATGGATATCCAGACCCTCGTTTTCATTCGGGCCAAAAATACGGGGAAACATCTCGATCGCCAGACGACCGGTCACAAGGTTTGCGTCTGTGATGGCCAAGGGGCCTCCTTTGCGGTAGCAAGTAGGACCTGGGTGAGCAGAGGCGCTGTCAGGACCCACGACAAAGAGGCCGTTGCGGAAGAACAGGCACGACGAGCCACCAGATGCTACCGTATTGACGTCAAGCTGAGGGCTTTGGATGGTGACGCCATCCAACGTGGTTTCCATGACGTGCTCGTAGCGACCCGCATACCGCGATACGTCTGTAGAGGTGCCGCCCATGTCAAAACCAATACAGGGCCGACCATCCCTCTCATCGTATGTCGTCAGCGCCATACCAACCACACCGCCAGCCGGACCACTAATGATCGACTTGAGACCAGTGAAGTGCTCGACGGACGTCAAGCCACCGTCCGACATCATAAATTCGACACGTGTACCAGCGCTACCATCGCGCAGCGAAGAATCAAAACCGCTGAAAAAGCCATCGATGTACGCTTGCAGCACCGGTGTAAGGTATGCATCTGCTGTGGCACTCGTGGCACGCGGCACCATTTTGATCATGGGCATGAGTTCCGCACTGCAGCTAATGTGCGGGAATCCAATGTCACGCGCAATTCGCTTAACAAGCTGCTCATGATCAGGAAACGTGTAGCTAAACATGAACACAATAGCCAGGCTTCGGTATCCCTTCGCGAACAAATCTTCGAGCTGCGCGCGAACCTTGGTCTCATCTGGTTTTTGCAGAATCGCGACGGCCTCACCTGATACGCCACGCACAATCTCAGGCGCTTGATAGGGCGCACCTGGCGGCGCTGCACTAGGCGGCCGGTCCGGACCTGTCCACGGCTTGGTCACGTAGGCGTCGCGCGATGGAGACGAGAACTGCACGCCGTGTTCTCTCGCATTAGGATGAGATGTATAGCCAACCACAGTCACACGCTCATCTACCTCAACGACGTGTTCGTATAGCACTTCGGGCTTGTGGATGGCGAGGTCAAAGATCGAGGGTCTTGACTGATTTCCAATCTGCACAATGTCTCGGAATCCCTTCGTGGTGATAAGGGCATGTCGCTCGCCTTGTCGTTCTAGTAGCGCATTCGTGGCGACAGTAGTTGAGAGCCGAATGTAGTCAATATCCTCCGTTGAGATTTTGTGCGAGCGAGGTATCTTTCGACCCGTTGCCACCTCAAGGATACGCCGGATGCCTTCCGTAGGCGCATCACGGTAGTTGCTTGGATCGTGCGATAGGAGCTTGATGACTATATCCCGGCCAGCATTCTCTGTCCCAGATGCAGGGAGCTGACCTAGGCAGTCGGTAAACGTGCCGCCTCGGTCAATGGCAATCCGCAGACCCAACGTCATGACCTAATCTCGCTTCAACGCGGGGGACGCGCCGGAGTCGTGGATGTGGAGTGTGTCAAAGATCCCAGTAGGTCTATACGACCAGCGTCGCTGGCCCCTGGCTGGGCTCGTAAGGCGCTTCGCAGTCTCCCACCTCTATGCCGCCACCACCGGACCACCTGGCCGACCTGGACCTTAGCGTCCGATTCCCCGAATCGCCCGAGATCTTGGACGATAAGCTGCCGACGAAGTTTACTGACCCCTGCAAGCAGGCGGCGCTGCAGTCTATGCGGTGTTTAGAGCGCTATGGACATGATAAGCTCATGTGTCACAACGAATTTTATATCTATCGCCAGTGCAAGAAGGAGTTCACACGCCAACTGCGGGAGAGTCGCCGTGCCTGATATCTAAACTACTTCGTCTGCACGTGTGCCTGTGCCTGCTGAGCGGTACATGCGCACATGTCCGTCGTCGCTGCCTGTGATGAAGCGATGCCCCGCAGCCATGAGTGTGGATGATCCCATATCTTCTCTTGTGCCCTCCATGGAGTCTGGATGCCATGCGACGCCCCATATGGGCGTCTTTTGTGTCTGAGTCATAATACATTCGATGGGCGACGTGCCCAGATCCCACAATCGGACGACGTGATCGCTGCATGTCGACGCAATCACACGCCCGTTTCCGCCTGCCTGTACATCAAGGACCCAGCCGCGGTGTCCCTGCAGGGCTGCTACGGCCGTCTCACTGACATGACTCCGGATCGCCTGGACATCATGCACCGTGATCGTCCGATCATCGGATCCAACAAACATATGGTCCGAATACGATACATTCGGACGTGCAAACGTCACAGTTCGCACGGGTTGAGCATGTTCCGTAAGGCAGGCAACCTGCTCGCCAGTGTGAATGTTCCAGATGAACACCACACCCGTATTCGTACCCATAGCGAGCAAATCCCCTTCATAATTGAATGCCAGACACGTAGCATACGACGCTTGCGAGGTATCGAACGACAGACGCTGTCCTTGCTCGCCAAACGTGTCCGGGCGCGCGGAAAAAAGCGCCACGCAAGCATTCTCGCCGGATGCTGCAAAGACATGCGCATCCGGGTGCAGCGCGCTTACCCATGCCTGCACAGGATATGGCTCATTCGGTTCTGGACCACATGGTACGCCCTTGATGGAAGCACGCTGCGCTGCTTGCTCAAGACGACCTTCCTTTGTCCACTGCCACAGCGTGATGGCACCATCCATGCTGTTAGTGAGCAAGTACCTGTCGTCGGCGCTCTGAGAAAGCGAAACGATCCCGAGTGAATGCTCTTCGGTACAAGACTGCTTTGTCTCCAACTTGTCAAAATCTAATACATCCACGGAACCAGAAGCTCGCCCAGCTACAATGCCCTGCTTCGTCCATACGAGCTGCCATACAGCATGCTCTTCGCCTGCCGACGGAGGCGCGATCTCACATTCTTCCAAATACTGCAGCATGACGAAAACGAGTAACACGCGTCCTACGGGTCAGGTTTCCCCCACTTACCTCCACTCCTTCACGACCCCTAGCGGCTTTACCTCTTTTGTCCAGCATGTTTTCCGCCGAGACCGGGGCACGCACCGAGCTACAAGATATTCCGCCTGCGCCGCCGTCGAGCTCTTTTGCGCGGCGAACAACGATACCCATGCCTGATGTCATCCGACGTCTCTTTAAGCAATTTCCCCTACACGTGTGGCCCCCTGCCGAGTCAGGGGGTTCATGGAGCCAGGTCGAGGGGGCTTCTCGCCCAGCCACTCTCTATATCATACCACCCAAGGAACCAGGTACTTGGGCAAGTGCTGACCCAGTGAGCCTACGCTGGCAAATGGAATTTGTTGTGCGTGGCGTGCCTGTGCACTGCGAGCCCTTGTACGATGCGTACTGGTCTCCTGAGCATACCACACCCTTTGCTCAGGTGGACACAGAGTCGCATGGTGCGCAGCTACTGGGTGAATCAAGCTTGCAGCGATACATGGACCATCATTACCCTCTTGTCCGTGCAGAGCTAGAGGAAAAGAGTGTATGGCCTGATCATGTACAGGACGAAGTGATGTTGTGGATGAATCTACTGGAACAGCGGGTTATGTGTGGCTTACTTCTTGCTTGTATTCGATCGGGAACGTATACGCCACCGTCGCAGTCGGCGTCGCTCTTGCGCCGCTGGCTCGCACCCTTGTTCCCAGGCGAGATGTCGCCCGAGCAGGGCGCATTTGCGCGTCTCGCTCGTCTTAGTGCCGCTGGTGCATCGCCATCAAGTCTGGCAGCCGTGTTTGGACGCGACTACTTGAGTGATGTGCGCAATCCACTCACGCTCGTGCCAGGTTACTCTGTCGACTGGGTCGGCTTTCTCAGTGGCACGTCAGATCACACAGGCCCGGATGCATCTGAAGTCGAGCAATTTCCAGCATCACTGCGTGTGGACCAAGACGCCATTCAACGTGATGCCGCAGATGCCCTGAATGCTGTCGCTGCACGCCTCGCCGACGATATAGGCTCGCGCGACGATGTATGGATGCTCGGTGCACGGCGCCCTACATCGCTTGACTGCCTCCTCTTCGCCGTTTTGCACACCATTCGGACGCTGCCCGCCCAACAAGTGCGTTTCTTGTTGGCCGTACAAGAGCGGCACCCCTCTTTGCTGACCTATTACGAACGCCTCCACAAATATGTGCCGTAGTCTAGTCATTCAAGCAAGCCTGGCACGCGCTCTCTGAATCCGTTCCTAGGCATTTTTTGGACGACGCGCCCACATGCCGCTGAACGACGCCACCAAGGATATTTTGGCCGGTACCACGGGCGGTGTGGCACAGGTACTGGTGGGTCAACCATTTGATATCGTGAAAGTGCGTGTGCAGACTGCGCCCCATGGCACGTATAGTGGCATTTTGGACTGTGTCTCGCACATTCTGCGTGACGAAGGCCCATTGGCCTTTTACAAGGGCACGACCATGCCACTGATTGGTGTAGGTGCTTGCGTATCGATTCAGTTTGGCGTTGTTCAGTGGAGCAAGCGCCTTTTCGCCAGCATGAATGCCAAGCAGAGTCCGACCCAGCAAATCACACCGCTGCAGCAGTATACGGCCGGTCTGCTGGGCGGTGTTGCCAACAGCTGGGTGGCTGGACCCGTTGAGCATGTGCGTATTCGAATGCAAACGCAAAAGGGCCACGACATACGTGGTCCCTTTGATTGTGTCCGCCAGATCGTGCAAAAGGCCGGCGTAACGGGCGTATTTCGTGGCATGGGACCCACTCTCCTCCGTGAAGGTCACGGCATGGGCGTCTATTTCTTGACATACGAATACATTGTGCAACAGCGTCTCAAAGCACTCGGCATCTCGCGTGATCAGGTTCCTATCTCCACGTCCATGGTGGCAGGCGGCTTGTCCGGCATCTTGCTCTGGATGATGATTTACCCGATCGATGTGGTCAAATCTTACATGCAGACAGATGCCATCGAGCCAAGTAAGCGCCAATTCCGCTCTTCGCTCGATGTTGTACGATACATCAATGCATCGTACGGCCTGAAAGGCTATGTGCGCGGTATTGAGCCTACACTACTTAGGGCTCCCTTCGTGAATGCCGCTACCTTTGTCGCTTTTGAACGTACGTATCTTACGACTTACATCCAGTGGCTATGCAGAAACTATCGCTCTTTTAATTATGCCAGTGCCGCAACAGCCTCCGCCAACTCTCGGCGCTTACTATCCCATAGTAAAGCAAGCGCCGATGCGGGTTCCGTCGTAGCGTACAAGTTCGCAGCCGCATCGGCCTCTGGCACGCCCGTCTCGCTGTCGAGAGACTTGGCAACGGCCTGATTCGCAAGCGCTAGCGTGTTGGCTGGATCTAGTGCTAGCGCCTCATGCAACGTTCCCGATGCATTGCTCAAGTGGTCTTGTGCCGCCTGCGCCACGGCCTTGCCAACCAGCGACGGTGCCATATTGGGCGTCTGTGCAATCATGCTGTTTTGGCTCATTTCATCGTATACATAATACGCCTGTTGCGTCGCTCGTCCCCCACGCACAAGACCAATCCACGCTTCCATATATTGCACCAAAATTGAGTCGTCATTCTGCTGCTGCGCCAAAAGATACTCTTTCTCGGCAAGATCGATACGGTGGATGGCCAGGAGAATGTGCACACCAAGCGCAATGCATTCGAGCTCAGTACTACCGCCAGCACCCGTCACGCCCAGCGTCTCGAGCGCCTTTTGCGCATCACCATGCTCGTACAGAGCCAAACCCACTTGGTATCGCACAATCTCACTCGACAACTCACCAGGCTCAACAACATCCAGCAGCATCGTGAGCTGCTCAACCACATCTCCACAGCCAGCCTCATCGCCAGCGCGCTTCATCTCATAAAAATCAGCTAGGAGAAGTACAGACATGGCCACAGGCTGCTCGGCATCATCTCCCAGAAGCTGCCGAGCACCAGCAATATCGCCCATAGCCAGTGCCGCGCGGGCCGCATACACAAGGATCAGTAGACTTGTATCATCCATCACACCATTTGGCGCATGCTTCTGTGCTAATGCGACACATCCGGCATGCGCATTCTGATAGTACAGACTCTGCACTTCAATCACCGATGCGTCCATCGTGTATGGCACCCAACTCCTACCTCAGTTCCGCCGGGCGCGACCTGCTTGTACACACCTCCATAGGATCATGTGGAGCCTATACTTGGCTTCTACTTACTCTTGCTCATCCAGCGTCTTGAATGTGAGGGGACCGTCGATACCAAGCTTCTTGGCTGCTTCCTCAAAGTTTTCCTTAGGTACACCCAGCTCCATGAGTCTCGAGTAGGCACTTGCAAAGTCCTTGAAGAACCTTTCTTCGTCCTTGGCATATTGCTTGACGTATTTGTTAAATGCGCCATCCTTAACAAGCAAGTAGTCCGCGGGAAGCATCATCAACGACTTTGACTCCTTGTCCACATATTGGAAAGGTCCATCCCATTCCTTAGGGACCCAGTCCTGCTCGAGCAACATCACATAGTACTGGTTCGTGAATGACGTGGGCGAAAACGTCCATGGGCCATCATATCCCGAATGGTGCGTGTGGCAGCGTCCCACAGCGTGAGCACCAGCCAGAGCCACAATCTCCTGATCGTTGAATCCAAGGCGGTAGAAAATCTTACGCAGCTGGTCACGGTCTTCGGGACCACCCGGCAGACGACCCTCAGGGGGCGTCGCTTCTACAGGCTTGTCTTGACGACCAGGGCGCCAGAGCACCTTAGGTCCACCCATTTCTTGTACAGCAGCCACACCACCGAGCGTCCAGAGGTCCGAATATGAGATCCAGGGGAACTTGGCTTTGATAGGCTCGTGGAACTTGCGAGCGTTTTCAAGACCGGCATTGGCTCCATGGCTAGCCTCTGGCTTGAAGCGCATCGTCGCACCATTGCTGCCGCCGTTGTGTTCATTCTTGTCGTAGGTACCGGAGGAGTGCCACGAAAGACGCAAAACCACAGGAGCATAGCTGCCGTCATCGTAGGACGCGTCCTCCAAGTTCTTAGCAACTTCGTTGTACACTTGCTGATAATCTTCCTTCGTGGGAACTTTGGTGCCGGATGTCTTACCATTAATGAAGTCCTTAATGTCATTCTGCATAACAAAAGCTCCCGTGGCAGCAGACGCAATCAATGCCGCCACAATGGCGGAGACGCCGGCATTTGACTTGCCTTTGGGCGAAGCAGGCGTGCTGTACGCACGAATACTTGTACGAGGGACTGATACAGCGCTTGTCGAACGCAAGCATTGTGTCAGACGAGTCAAACCACGCATAGCAAAGGTCATGGAGTAAGACTACTTCGGGCCGGGGCAATTGTCAAAGGTGGACCGAGCGCTACTACCCTGGCATTGATTAGGGCGTATGACGAAATGCAATAGACTTATTGACTAATCAATTGAGTATGATTGGTCAATGTTTTCCCGATCGCTCAATCCTCTGCCAGCACATCTCAAGCATGACATTAGAGACAGATAAATCCAATTAAAGATGCATAAGATACACATGATTATGTACGTATCAAAGAGTTCTACATTACAAGGTGAAATACACGTACATGAAATAATCGCTGCACTTCATGGGCAGGATGCTTCCAAATTGTACTTTAGACGTGAGCCGCAGTCGTCAACATAATGATACAATGATGGTGTCTTGACAGAGGATGGTGCATGCTTCAGCTTTTTATCCGTGAGAAATTGCTTTATGCGAGCATCCATCCGTGGTAAAGGCTGAAAATCGTCATCTCGCCTCTTGCCCCATCGCGGTTTAAGAGGCGCATGAATTTTGTCATGCTGGATCATAGCAACTTCCAGGCTCAGCATGAGCAAATGCGAGCTGTTACTTAATAGTCGTGAACGGGGCGAATTCTGCAAATCGTCCAAAGAAGTGTCCACGCTCAAGATATTGGGGGCGTGCTTTTCAGGTTCACTAGATTCGTTAGATGACACAACAATCTTGACTCGCTCTCCACGCCCACGTTCTTTGGTACGACCACGCGATTCAGATGGCGCTTGTAGCGCTGCTGAGTAGCTTAAATCATTTCTTCTCCGGCGCGTGGAGCGGCGATGCGATACACCCAACCTGCTGCAAGCCATATCCAAGCTTCCCGAAGGCTCGATCGACTTGACAGACGTGCATCGACCTCGGCTTCTAGACTCTTCGTCCTCATCCTCAACTTGCGCATTCATATCAATCAGATTCATATCCGAGTCAGATGCATGAGAACGAATAGATCGATGCCGACGGCGATGAGGCTTTCGGCGAGGAACGACGAGTTCGAAGCCTTGCTCATCAACTAGATCAGAGTTTGAATCCAAAGACAAATCAGCATCGTCAGGGATAGGCTCCAATGCTTCAGTGGGTGTCTTGAGAATAGGCGAGGCTGGAGGTGTATCATCTAAATGACTAGTGGGTGATGTTTCACTCGGCTGATCTGGTTTTTTTGAATGTAAGACATACCCAGGGTTGCACACTGCACTTCCAAGATCATCCAAAGCTGGGATCTGCTCCGTGTCACGTATCAGGGCTAGTGGTGGTCGTGGTGAAGTCATAGAAGTGAACCTGCGAGGACTGAGACCAAGCATGTTGGCCATGCGTTCATCCATATCTCCTCTTGTCTTACCTTGTTGTATAGACCGTTCCCGACGAGAGTCGAAGCGACCGACACTGCGACTCCGCGTGTGACTTCGGAATGTCTGCAGCTGTACAAATGTACTCATTTCAATATCGGGATCAATAGGGGCACCAATACCTGAAACATATGCGGACAAGTCGTCAGGCCCTTTAGCATCAAGACCAGGAGGGACTGGTGACAGACTTGTCGAAATATCTGATGGAGACAGAGAAGGTGATGTGCGTTGAGATGTGACGTTGTCAACAGACGCATGCGAAGGGTCAGCTCTCGGTGGTATAAATGCTTCCTTTTTAGAATTTTGCGGATGCAAAGTTTCCCATGAATCACGTCGTGGTCCCAGATCACTACAGCTGCGAGCACGACGAGTGGAACTATTCGAATCGACTTTTTGTCGATTCAAAAGCTCACATACGGCTTGGAGACGATCTTCAGCTGTGACAGTACTTGATGATAGATTCGATTCACTTTCAGCCTTGATTTCTGGTGAGATTTCTTCGCAGGAAGTTAATGCTGATTCTTGTGATTCGTAACTGCCACATATTATTTTTGAGCATGAGGACCAGGATGAGCCCAATGTGTCACTTTCCACCATAGAATCTGATGGATGCATGTCTGCATGATTAAACAGCAAGCTCCGCGGTGTGAGAATAGCAGATGATGACAACAGCAATGCGTCATCATCGACACATGTGATGCTTGGTGGACGAGGTTGGGATGTCTTAAATCGACTAAGCTCTGCCTCGCTGGGCACAGATTTCAACATCTTTCCCAAGTTGGATGAGTCCTTCGACGTGCTTTGTAACGAAGACTGCCCCATCTTCCATAAGACATGAGTGTGGGTTTCCGAAGTCGTAGGCTGAGTGACCAACGTCAATGTTGGCCTGCGTGGCGGTACTTCGTTAGAATTCATGTGTAATAGGCAGGTGTCGAAAGGCAGTCGAAATATGTAGATTCACACACGATCACAGTCGGGCTCGTTGACAAGTGTAGTTAAGCCTCAAGTCGACGGATTTGTGCGACACCTTGAAAAGGTCGAATCCGCCACTGCAGTAAGCTACCAGCGATAGGGTGTGTATGGAAAACACTCCCTAGGCCGGCGAAACAACGCCGGTAGAGAACACTCGTAGATATAAACCTAGACCGTGGATGTGCTTGGCACACGAATGTTAGAAGCACCTTGGGTGCGGGTAACACGACCGAAGTTACCCCTTTCCGATGCGATTGGTACGGTCTCCGCTAGATTCAAGGCAATTGCAAGCGAGCGGGCCTCATATTCATGGATGTGATTGGCTGATGACGAGGTCGAGTATGGACCATACGAACTCAGCCTTTACATCAGCCAATCACCTACGTCTATAAGCTTATGCATACTATGTATTAAATGTAATCAAATGCATGCCATTCGTCGCTAGATTATGCTTGTACCTGTGCAGCGTCCTCCTCGTTACGCTTCTTGAGGACCAAAGGTTGACCGGTCATGCGACGCCAAACGTCGTGGATATCCTCGACCACCGTTTCAAAGTGCGAGGTAGGATCATAGGAACGTGTGATGTAGATATTGTTGTCGCGGCCAGAATCGATCGGCTCTTCAAGGGCAGAGACTGTCACAAACTTGTCATGAATTTCACCAAGCAAATCGAGACCGGGGCGCAACTCGAGTTCTGGCTTGTCTGTTTCAACGATCGTAGACACTTGTGCAACATAAATACCCGGCGCGCAAATGTTGTGGGCCGACGATACTTCAGCGATGTATATATCATTCTTCCGGCCCACCTGGTTTTGAGGGATGATAAGCTGTACTGAATCCGAGTTATCCGTGTTGGGGATGGGGTGCTTCAGAATGCAGATGGCACGGACGACCTTGACTGTGTCACGAACTAACGACTTACCACCCACTTGGCGGAAGTAGCTTGGATCACCAACGACCAAATTGGCCTTGACAGTTTCTTGGCCGCTGCGCACGCCGACAAAACGGCCCTGATCGTCCACGACAATCTCGTCGACCGGCTTGTCAAGCATGTACGTGCCTCCGTGGATGGCCGAGAGACGCGCAAATCCTTGTGGCAGTTCACCCAATCCGTACAGAGGGTAGATGTATGGTGACTTGCCGTAGCGCGCCATGGACGAGGTGTATAACAGAATACGTTCATACGTCTCGCGTGCTGGGCGTTTCATGTATGAGTCCTCTAGATTTAGTGCCATAGCATGGCCGATGAAGTCGCGCGTGCCTGCCTCGAGACCAAAGTGGGCGAATACTTTTTCCATAGGCCACGAGTCTAGATCAATGCCTTGGTGCGTCGAAGGGTCGTCATCGCGCCACTTTTGGAGAAATTCAAAGAACCGCTTGGCGCGACGCTTCTCGAAGAGACCCATGAGCGGAGATCGCACAGCCTCCATCTCAGTGCTTGGCACTTTAGCAATGCGCCTGTCACGGTACACATAGCTAGCGCTGATCTGCTTGAACTCAAGATATCGAGTAACATCCGTGTGGACAAGCATATTCACAATCTCGCCGTTAGCCATCATGAACTTAGGAATCATGTCTACAGCATAGTCACGGTCTCGTCCGATATCTGTTGGCACGGGCTCGCCAGGACGGAACTTGTTGTACAGCTGCGTCAGGTTCAACGAGGCACATTCGGCACCATAGTAGTCATTTCTGTCAATATGAAGTACCTTTTTGCCTTCAACGGACAATAAAGCAG
>OJLW01000912.1_pt1 | contig 12392 bp, 10 predicted proteins | sample 1597021 | NCBI WGS metagenome assembly OJLW01 (sample SAMEA3904676, study PRJEB24821) | metagenome | biome: Builtin; feature: hospital; material: surface | place: USA | collected 2013-06-03
CCTAGACCACATGGTTCAGGTTTGTTTAAAAGGGGTCAAACTCAAGTTTTATCTGTTACAACATTAGGAACTCCATCTGATGCACAAGTATTAGATGGATTAATTGAACAAGAAGATAAAAGATATATGCATCAATACAACTTCCCACCTTATTCTGTAGGGGACGCAAGACCTTTAAGAAGTCCAGGTAGACGTGAAATTGGTCACGGCGCTTTAGCTGAAAGAGCTCTATTACCTGTAATTCCATCAGAAGAAGAATTCCCATACACAATAAGAGTAGTATCTGAAGTATTAAGTTCTAACGGTTCTAGTTCTCAAGCATCTGTCTGTGGTTCAACACTTAGTTTATTAAATGCAGGTGTTCCAATAAAAGAACCTGTTGCAGGTATTGCCATGGGATTGATTAAGGAAGATGATAATGTTGTAATTCTCTCTGATATTCAAGGTTTAGAAGATCACTTAGGAGATATGGATTTTAAAGTTGCAGGTACAAAAGATGGTATAACTGCATTGCAAATGGATATAAAAATTACTGGAATTTCTGAAGAAATATTAACTGAAGCTTTAGAAAGAGCTAGAGTTGGTAGACTTCATATATTATCATTAATGAACGAATGTATAAGTGAACCAAATAAAGAAATTTCAAAGTATGCTCCTAGAATTATGGTAATTAATATTGCACCTGAAAAAGTAAGAGAAGTTATTGGACCAGGTGGAAAAGTAATAAACAAAATAATTGATGAGACTGGCGTGAAAATTGATACCGAAGATGATGGTAAAATTACAGTAGCTGGTGAAGACACTGAAAGTGCACAAAGAGCTATAGATATGATTAAAGAAATAGTTAGAGAACCAGAAATTGGTGAAAAATATTTAGGAAGAGTTACTAAGATTATGAATTTTGGTGCTTTTGTTGAAATATTACCTGGAAAAGAAGGCCTTCTTCACATATCTAATATAGCACATGAAAGAACTAATAAAGTTGAAGATGTTTTAAAAGAAAACGATGAAATTATGGTAAAACTTATGGATATAGATGACCAAGGTAAGATGACATTATCCAGAAAAGCTCTTTTACCAAAACCAGAAAGAAAAGAAAAAAAGAATTTTGATAAAAAATCTGAAGATCAAAATACAGAAGATAAATAATTAATAGTTGAGTAATTTTATTACTCAACTATATTTTTGAAAGGGGACATTATGAAAGTTAAAATAATTAATAAATCTAATAACCCTCTACCAAAATATTCAACAATTGGGTCTAGTGGTATGGATTTGAGAGCTTATACTGAAAATGATATAACTTTAAAACCACTTGAAAGAACTCTTGTACCTACTGGAATATATATTGCAATTCCAGAAGGTTATGAGGTTCAAATCAGACCAAGAAGTGGTTTGAGTATTAAACATGGAATAACTCTGATAAATTGTGTTGGTACTATAGACAGTGATTACAGAGGAGAATTAAAAATTCCTGTAGTCAATTTGTCGAATGAAGAATATACAATTTCATCTGGGGATAGAATTTGTCAAATGATACTTCAAAAATACGAAAATATTCAATTTGAGGAAGTTGAAGTACTAGATGAAACAGATAGAAATGATGGCGGATTTGGCCATACAGGCTACTAATTATGGCTAGAAATACTAAATCACGAAACAAAACTCAATCAAAATCTAATAGCAAAAAAAATGCTAACTCTTCGACAAAATTAATAATTATATTAGTGTTAATTATTTCACTTATTTTTATGGCTAGTAGTAGAGTTGGTGTTTTGGGAATTATTGTAAAAAATATATACTTTAATACTTTTGGCATCTTTTCATACGTTTTTATATCATTAGGTATACTGTATACTATATCGACGATATCTGATATAAACCATGGAAATAAACTAAGAAAAATTACTTATATATTGGCTGTTTCTTCAATTTTCGTAATGAGTTTAATTAATATATCAAACTATCCAAATCTTAATATTAATCAAAGGATTGATTTGAATTTAAATTTAGCCAATGCCTACAGTGGTATTGGAGTAATTGGAGCTATTATAGCATCAATACTAAACATAGCTATAGGCTACATAGGTTTATATGTTGCACTTGTTCTTTGTTTTTTGTTTTTAATATCTGTAATAATGAATTTAACTTTAAAAGAATTATTTCAAAAATTTTTCGCTTTTGTTAAAAAGACATTTGTAGATATAAAAACTAAAATTGAACAAAACAAACAAAATAAAAACATCGAAAAATCGCGTGAGATTAAGCAAAATAAATCTACAAAAGAAAGAATTTCTAAAAATTCACTTAAAGAAAAATCTGATTTGAAGAAATCAAAAGATTTTGAACCTCCAAAGCCAAAACTCAACGATTATAAGTCTAATGAAAAAGAATCTGGAGAACAGCTATCTGTTATAGATTTTGGTGAATTTTCTGGACAAAGTAATTATACTTTTCCACCATTAGAACTTTTGAAAAATGCTGAATATGCGGAAGATAATGATGATTCTGTATTACAGAAAGCAAAAATGATTGAAGAAACTTTAAAAAACTTTTCAATAGATGCTACTGTTGTTCAAATCGATAGAGGTCCTACGGTTACTTGCTATGAATTAGAGCCTAAGGCAGGGGTGAAAGTCTCAAGAATAGTCAATCTAGCAGATGACCTATCACTTTCTTTAGCTACTAGTGGAATTAGAATACAAGCTCCTATTCCCGGTAAATCAGTAGTTGGAATTGAAGTAGAAAATGATGTTAAAAATTCTGTAATGTTAAAAGAGATTTTAATGTCTGATAATTTTGTTAAAGAAAAATCGTTGATGCCAATAGCTTTAGGAAAAGATATTTCTGGGAAATGTATTGTAACTTCCGTTGATAAGATGCCACATCTACTTATAGCAGGAGCTACTGGTAGTGGTAAATCTGTTTGCATAAATACAATAATAATGAGTATTTTGTATAAGTCAAATCCAAATGATGTAAAACTTATATTGATTGATCCGAAAGTTGTCGAATTGAGTATATACAATAATATTCCACATCTTGCTATACCGGTTGTTACAGATCCAAAAAAGGCAAGTGCTGCTTTGAACTGGGCTGTAAGGGAAATGGAAAGAAGATACCAAATATTTTCAGAAAATCACGTTCGAGATATCAAAGCTTATAATAAGAAAAATAAAAACGATGAACTTGAAAAACTACCATATATTGTTATTATTATAGATGAGTTAAGTGATTTGATGATGGTCTCAGCAAATGATGTTGAAGACGCTATTTGCAGACTAGCTCAAATGGCAAGAGCATGTGGTATCCATCTAATTATTGCAACTCAAAGACCAACAGTAGATGTAATTACTGGTACAATAAAAGCAAATGTACCGTCTAGAATTTCTTTTGCTGTTAGTAGCCAAATCGATTCTAGAACTATTCTAGATCAATCTGGTGCAGAAAAGCTTATAGGAAGAGGCGATATGTTATTTTTCCCATCATCAATGGCAAAACCTAGTAGAATTCAAGGTGCTTTTATTTCTGATGAAGAAGTCGATAATGTAGTTAAATTTTTAATTAATAAAAATGAAACTAATTATAAAGAAGAAATCATAGAAGACATAGATAAATCAGAAAGTATTGATCTTGAAGATGATGATACTGATATTTTATTTACAGATGCTGTTGAAATTATTTTGAATGAAAATTCTGCATCTATTTCTCTATTACAAAGAAAATTAAAAATAGGATATGCTAGAGCTGGAAGAATTATAGATCAAATGGAAGAAAAAGGTATTGTTGGTCCTAGTGAGGGAAGCAAGCCTAGAAAAATTTTAATACCTAAAGATTATTTAGAAAGACGTGATTGATATGAATATTGCAAATAAGTTCACAACATTAAGAGTAATTTTAATACCATTTTTTGTAGCATCATTACTGATATTCAAAACAGACAATTATATACCTGCGTTAATATTTATAATCTCTGCAATAACAGATTTTATTGATGGTCAACTCGCTAGAAGGAAAAATTTAGTTACTACATTTGGAAAGTTTATGGATCCATTAGCAGACAAAATGTTGAGTTGCAGTGCATTAATTGTCCTAGTACAACTAGGAAAAGTTCCTGCATGGAGCGTGGTTATAGTTGTGCTAAGAGAACTTACTATTAGCGGTTTTAGAATATTAGCTGCATCTAATGGAGTTACATTAGCAGCAAGTTATTGGGGAAAATCAAAAACTATGACACAATTTATCGCTATTGTTTTAATTTTGATTAATACTGGGGATAAATTAGGGTTTGCTTTAGATATGTACCTATATTATATATCGATTGTATTAACTGTAATCAGCTTATGTGATTATATTTTTAAGAATGTTAATGTATTAGATTTAAAAAATATATAATTATTTTTTGGTTTGTGGTATAATAAACACAAGAACTTATGTTCTGTTTAATTTTTAGGAGGTAGTCATGGATTTTGCTAATGGATCTGAAAAAGATCAAGCTTTAAGAGAAGCTTTTGCAAGCATTGAAAAACAATTTGGAAAAGGCTCTATAATGAAACTCGGAGATCATGTTCAAAAAGATATCGAAGCTATTCCTACTGGAGCTATAAACTTGGATGTTGCTTTAGGAATAGGTGGCTTACCAAGAGGTAGAGTTATTGAGATTTATGGACCTGAATCTTCTGGTAAAACAACTTTGGCACTCCATGTAGTTGCTGAAGCACAAAAGATGGGTGGTACTGCAGCTTTTATCGATGCTGAACACGCATTAGACGCAATTTATGCTAAAAACTTAGGTGTAGATACAGACAATCTTATCATTTCACAACCAGATACAGGTGAACAAGCTTTAGGAATATGTGATTCTCTTGTAAGAAGTTCTGCTGTAGATATTATTATCATTGACTCTGTTGCAGCACTAGTTCCAAGAGCTGAAATAGAAGGAAATATGGGAGACAGCCATGTTGGTCTACAAGCAAGACTAATGTCTCAAGCTTTACGTAAATTAACAGGTGTTATTTCCAAGAGCAATTGTACAGTTATTTTCATTAACCAACTTAGAGAAAAAGTTGGAATAATGTTTGGTAATCCAGAAGTTACAACGGGTGGTAGAGCTTTAAAATTCTATTCTTCAGTTAGAATTGAAATTAGAAGAGGAGAAGCTATTAGAAAAGGTGACGATATTGTTGGAAATCGTACTAAAGTTAAAATCGTCAAAAACAAAGTAGCACCTCCATTTAAACAAGTAGAATTCGACATTATGTACGGAGAAGGTATTTCTAAAATAGGTACAATATTAGACTTAGCCACTGACTGCAAAGTTGTAAAAAAAGCAGGTGCTTGGTACAGTTATGAAGATGAAAAATTAGGACAAGGTCGAGAAAACTCTAAAGTATTTTTAGAAGAAAATCCAAAAATACTAGAAGAAATTATCGATAAAACTTATGAATTTTATGGATTAAGATCAAAAGAGGATTCAGAGGCTATCAAAACAGAAAATAACGATGATATAAAAGACGAATCGAATAACGAAATAAGTGAGGATGAATTAGACTAGGGCAAGTATTACTTGCCCATTATTTCTATTATGAAGATATTATTTTTTACAGATACACATATAAAATCTAGAAATCCTAGATCTAGAATTGACGATTACGAAGATTCTATATATAAAAAAATTGAAGAAATAAGAGAAATATCAATAAATGAAAATGTTGACATGATACTTCACGGTGGAGATTTATTTGATAAAGCAGATGTTGGAATAAAAACAGCATCTAAATTTGGTAAATTGTTTCAAACTTTTCCGAAAAAAATTCACATAATAAGTGGAAATCATGATATATATGGTTATAATCCAAACTCTATAGATAGAGCTATGATGGGACTATACAATTCATTAGATGTATTAGAACTAGTTGAAGAAGATAAGCCTATTATCATGGAAAGGGATGGTTTGAGGGTTCAAATATCTGGCCAACCATATACCCATGATATTGATTCATCTGATAAATCCTATTATTATCCTAAAAGATTAGATAATGTGGACTATCATATACTAATGATACACAGCTTTTTATTGTATAAGAAATTTATTGAACAAATTGAGTATACTTTAATCGATCAAATTATGGATACTGATTGTGATATTGTTTTAAGTGGTCACTATCATACTGGATTTAAAACTGTAAAGGTCAATGAAAAGTTTTTTGCAAATCCAGGAAGTATTGCTAGAATGACTAATACTGAATCAGAAAGAAAAAGAATACCTAAGGTCCTGATAATCGAACTTACAAAAGATGATATCAAAATTGAAGAAATTTTTCTAAAAAGTGCTAAAAATAGTAGAGAAATTTTTTCTAATGATAAATTAAACCCGTATTCTATTAAAAACAAAAGCCTACTAGATATAAAAGAAAGACTTTCAAAGTTATCAAGCAATCCGATTATAGACATCAATAACAACTTAAAATCCATAGGAAGAGAAATGAAAATAGATGAAGAAATTATTGATGAAGCCATAAGGAGAATAGAATAATGTATATTACCGATATATATTTAACTAATTTTCAGTCATATGAACAAGGTCATTTTGAGCTTTCAGAAAAAGTGAACTTAATTACAGGTGCTTCTGATAGTGGAAAAACCGCCTTGATAAGAGCTCTATCATGGGTCTTATTCAATGATTACACAACTGATTTATTAATCAGAAATGGATACAATAATGTTGAGGTCAAAATTGTATTTAACAACGGTAATTTTATTTTAAGAGGTAGAAAAGGTAATACTAATTATTACTACATTAAAAATAATCCTGATAATGAAGAGATAAAGAAATATGAAAATTTCGGTAGAGAAATACCATCAGAAATTCAAGATGATTTTCTTTTTAAAAAAGTTAATCTCCTGAATGAAAAATACAATATTTTAATCGCCTCACAATTAGAAAATTCATTTTTGCTGTCAGAAACAGATTCTACAAAAGCAAATGCTATTGGAAAACTGGTAAATATTGATATACTGGATAATGCATCTAGAAATGTATTGAGAGAAATAAAAAGTACTAAAGGAGAATTAAACTTTAAAAAAAGTTTTATCAACGAAAAAGAAGAATCTCTAAATAAATATGACTATTTAAATGAAGAAAAAATAAAAATTGACAATCTAAAAGCTTTATACAATAATTTATCTAAAAATTCAGAAAAACTATATATATTGCAAACATTATCTAAAAAGCTTACTGAATTAAATGGCAGGATTAATAATGGTTATAAATACTTAGATAACTACCAAGGACTAGATATTTGTTTAAAAACTTTACAGCATACACAAAATAATATTTCATCCTTCTTAAAACTTAATCAAATATATGAGTATTATCAGCAGGTAATAAAAGAAATTGAATCCAATAATGTAAATTTGAATAATTTAAGATATACGGATTTGATATCAGAAATTATTGATATCCTCGATAAAAATCTTACTTTATTGATGTTTTTGAAACCATTATATGATAGATTAACTAACGTAAATAGTAGTTATAACAACTATGAAACTATATTAGAAAAATTTAAACAAGTGCCTAAGTCTTATAATATCCTATTAAATACTCAAAATGATATTCAAATTTTAAATCAGTTATCTAATTTAAATGAAAATTATTATAAAACAAACCTAGAGATAAGTAATAATATTAAGGTGTTAAAAAATATTAATACATCTAAAGTTTCAGAATTAACAAATAGAATTTATAAAAACAAAGAAAAATATATACAGCTATATAAACTTAGCATTTCTTATCAAAAAGTTAATCATATGATTTTAGAACAAAATGATAAATTAAATAAATTGAAGTCAATTAAAACTTTACAAAATATAATATTCAATCTTTATAAAACTTCCGAATTATTAGCCAATCTTAAAATAATAAAAGATACATTAGACGATAAAGAAAACATTTATCAACAGAATACTAAAGTAATATCAAAATGTAATATTGTAATAGGTGAGCTGATACAAGAATACAAAGAAAATCTCTACAAAGAAAAAATATGTCCATTTTGTTTAAGTGAAATAGATGAAGAGCATGTTACTCAAATAGTAAAGGAGTTAAGAAAATAATGAATACTAATGAACGTTTTAATAACATAAAAGAAAGACTTGATAAAGCTAAAGAAGAAAAAAATAGAGCCGAAATTGCATTAGAGACTTTAGAGAAGCAAAAAGAAGATATCCTTAATCAGTTGAAAGAATTAAATATAGATCCTGAAAATTTGGAATCAGAAATTACTAAACTTCAAAATCAAATCGAACAAGATTTACAAAAAGCTGAGGAGCTTCTTCCTGATGCAAAAAATTGATTTAGCTCAAATTCAATCCAAAATCACTTCTATGGAAATTAAGTATCAAAGTGAATTGGCTGTAAAAAAATCAATAGAAAAAGAAATATTAGCTACAAAAAAAAGCATTGATGCTCTTGAAAAGCAAATAGAAAAACTTGAGATCATCAAAATGCTCTATGACAAGACTTCAGAATATTCAAGAGAACAAGCTAAAATTCAAATAGAAAACCTTGTAAGTAGATGTTTAAGTTATATCTTTGAAAAAGAAATGAATTTTAAAATCGAAATAAAAATTAAAAATAGCAATCCTTCTGCTAAGTTTTTTATAGAAGAAAGCTTAGATATTGATGGTGAGATCAAAACTTTTACCTACGATATTGTCGATGCTAGAGGTGGGGGAGTAGTAGACATAGTTTCTTTGGCTCTAAGAATATCTTTTATCATGCTATATGAAAATAATCTTGCCAATATTATTGTACTTGATGAACCTTGTAAGCATGTTAGTGAAGACTATATACACAATGTAGCAAATTTTATCAATGAAATTAGTGAAGAATACAATAAACAAATTATAATGATTTCCCATAACGCTCACTTATCTGCTATTGGAGATATTAACTATAGAATTACAAATAGAAATAATACATCTGAAATAGATGTTATATAATTTTCTATTATATATCTAAATATTGACAATCAACGGCATTTGTACTACACTAAAAGAGTAAATTTATCCAAAAGATTTATTTAATGAATATTGAAAATTGAATAAAGGGGGTGTATTTATGAGCACCGCGACATCTTTAATAATTGGTATTCTTGCTGCATTATTAGGTATTGTAATAGGTTTCTTTTTGAGAAAAAGCATGGCTGAGAAAAAAATCAGAAGCGCTGAAGATTATGCTGTTAAAATAATTGAAGATGCAAACAAAGATGCTGAAACTAAGAAAAAAGAACTATTAGTAGAAGCAAAAGATGAAATCTTTAAGATGAAAAGTGATTTAGATCGTGAAAACAAATCTCGATTGAAAGAAATCAGTCGTCAAGAAGATAGACTTAATTCTAAAGAAGAAAATTTAGAACGAAAAAATGCATCATTAGAAAAGAAACATAAAAAGCTAGATTCAGAATTAAAAAAAGCTGATGATATGCAACAAAAAATTCAATCTATAATAGATGAAAAGGAATTAGAATTAGAAAAAGTTGCAGGATTAACAAGTGATGAAGCCAAGAACATTGTTCTTGATAGAGTTAAATCTGAAACAATACGTGAGCAAGCTGCTATTATTAAAGAAATCGAATCCAAAACTAAGGAAGAATCTGAAAAATTTGCAAGAGAAATCATTAGTACATCAATTCAAAGATATGCTGCAGATCAAGTAGCGGAATCTACTGTGTCTGTTGTTAATTTACCTAATGATGATATGAAAGGTAGAATCATTGGTCGTGAAGGCAGAAACATAAGAGCATTTGAAACTTTAACAGGTGTAGATTTAATAATTGATGATACTCCAGAAGCTGTTGTATTATCAGCTTTTGATCCTGTAAGACGTGAAATTGCAAGAATTGCTTTGGAAAAACTTATAGTTGATGGAAGAATTCATCCTACTAGAATTGAAGAAATGGTTGAAAAAGCCAAGAAAGAAGTAGATAATACTATAAGAGAAAAAGGCGAAGAAGCTTGTGATGAAACTAATGTACATGGTTTACATCCAGAATTGATTAAAATTCTTGGTAAACTACATTACAGAACAAGTTATGGACAAAATGTTCTTAAACATTCTATTGAGGTATCTAATATTGCTGGAATGCTTGCAAGTGAATTAGGAGTAAATGTGAAATTAGCTAAAAGAGGTGGATTACTTCACGATTTAGGAAAAGCAATTGACCACGAAATCGAAGGACCACACGTTGAACTAGGCGTTAACGCCGCTAAAAGATTCAAAGAGCCTAAAGATGTTATCAATTGTATTGAGGCTCATCATGGAGATGTTGAACCGACATGTATCGAATCTATATTAGTTCAATCTGCTGATGCAATATCAGCAGCAAGACCTGGAGCTAGACGTGAATCTATGGAAAACTATATCCAAAGATTAGAAAATCTAGAACAAATAGCTAATTCATTTGATGGTATTGAAAGTTCTTATGCTATACAAGCCGGTAGAGAAATCAGAATTATGGTTAAACCAGAAGTTATTGATGAAAGCGCTATGGTTATATTAGCAAAAGATGTAGCTCATAAAATTGAAAGTGAATTAGAATATCCTGGACAAATTAAAGTAAATGTCATAAGAGAAAATAGGGTATCTGATTACGCAAAATAAGAATTAACTTAGAAGGTCAACATTTGTTGACCTTCTTCTAATATGAAAAACTTTAAAAGGATTTAAAAATGATTGATATGCACGTACATTCTACAGAAAGTGATGGAAGATTAAGTATTGAAGAAATTCAAAAAACTGCAAATAAAAATCATATAGATGAAATTGCAATTACTGATCATGATATTTTAATGTCTGCTGATCCAGAACTTTGTAATACTAACATCATTAAAGCTGTAGAATTTGGTATAACTTACAAAAACAAAGAAGTACATATTCTTGGGTACTATGTAGATAGTTCCAATGAAAAATTACGAAAAATTTCTGAATTAGCTATAAATGATAGAGCAAATAGAATTGATATTTTTGAGAAAAATTTTGCTAAATTTGGAATCAAAATTGACAAAGAAAAAGTCCTAAATTATAGTAAGGATAAAGTTTTTTCTAGAAGTAATTTAGCTCAATATTTAGTAGATATTAATATATGCAAAAATAAAAACGAAGCTTTTAACGAATATTTATCTCCAAAAGGTAAATGTTATGTCGCAAAAAACTTCACATCACTACAAAACATTATTGATTCTATAAAATCAGCTAATGGAGTATGTGTTTTAGCACATCCTATAACATTGAATGATGATAATATTGTAGATGATATCATAGAAATGGGTATTGATGGAATTGAAGTAATTAATTCAAAGCATTCATTTACTGATATCAAAAAATATTTAAATATAGCGATAAAAAACAAACTAATATATACAGCAGGAAGCGACTGTCATGGAAAGCAGTTTGATGGTAACTATTTAATGGGAAATTTTGCATTAAATTATACAACACTTAAATCTATAAAAAAACTACACGAATTAAGGAGCAATTATGTTATCAAATAAAATTAACAGTATAAATCCATCTTTAACACTTGAGTTGAGTGCTAAAATTAATAAATTAAAAAAAGAAGGAATAAAAGTCTATAACTTTACAGTTGGAGAACCAGACTTCAAGACTCCAAGATATATAATTGATAAAACTTTAGAGTACTTGGATAACGGAATTGTTAGATATACTGATACTAGCGGAATACCTGATTTACGAGAAGAAATAAGTTTAAAACTTAACAAATGTAATCATATCAGATGCGATAAGGATTCTATAGTTGTATCCACTGGTGCTAAACAAGCAATAGTTAATAGCTTATTTGCATTAACAAATCCTAATGATGAAGTTCTTATACCATCTCCATATTGGTTAAGTTATCCTGAAATGTGTAAATTAACAGATTGTAAGCCTATCATTTTACCATATAACGAAAACTTCAAAGTCGATGTCGATATATTAAACCAATATAAAAACTCAAACACTAAATGTCTTATATTAAATAATCCTTCTAATCCTACAGGAGTTATCTATTCAGAAGAAGAATTACTTAGTATTGGTAATTGGGCAGTCGAAAATAATGTATATATTATATCTGATGAAATTTACGAAAGATTATCATATGATAAAGAATTTATAAGTATAGGCTCATTATCTGATGAAATTAATGAGATAACAATAACAATTAATGGTTTTTCAAAGGCTTATGCAATGACTGGATTCAGGTTGGGATATTCTTGTAGCACTAAGGAGGTCTCTAAGCTCATAAAAAGACTTCAAGGACATATTACATCCAATGCTAATACATTGAGCCAAATAGCCGGTTTAACAGCGTTAAAAGACGAATCTGATG
>OJLW01000914.1_pt1 | contig 12368 bp, 10 predicted proteins | sample 1597021 | NCBI WGS metagenome assembly OJLW01 (sample SAMEA3904676, study PRJEB24821) | metagenome | biome: Builtin; feature: hospital; material: surface | place: USA | collected 2013-06-03
AGCGTAGCGTCTCGTGGGCTCGGAGATGTGTATAAGAGACAGCTATAGGTATAGTTACTGAGGAAGTTGATATGGATTTAGTCTTTTCTAATATAGAAAAATATATTTTAGAAAAAGAGGAGTCTTTAGCGCAATCAAAAGAGCAAGTTGAAGCTAAAGCTAATAAAGCTGGAGATACAAAGGTTGAGGACGAGATAGAAGGAGGAGATAATGCAGAATAATGATTTTAAGCAAGATAATACTCCTAGACGTCTTGTTACTAGATCAGAATTTAGGAAAAATATTCGTGAGATAACCGGTCAGTCCAGAAAAAACATGAAAATCCAAACTCTGTTAATTTGGATAATTTTGATTCTTCTGGTTATTAGAACTTTGGTGCTTTTCTTTGACCTAGCTATTTTGAATAACAAGAAATATACAGAATTGGCTGCGAGTACACATTCAGAGCAGTATAAGATATATCCTGAAAGGGGAAATATTTATGCAGCGAATGGTACTGAGCTAGCTGTTTCTACTTTTACATATACTGTAGGTGTGACTCCAAAAGTATTTGGCCCGAGTAGATTATCTGATTTCTCTGATGAAGAGGTAATTACTCAAATTTCAGAGATACTTGAAATTGACTCTAATCAATTTAAGCAGAGATTAAAAGAAAATGAAGACGCTGCTTACATGGTTGTTAAGAAGAACATTAATCCAGATACAAACGATAAACTAAATGCTTTTATTGATAAGGCTAAAGTTACTGGTATAAGACAAGATGCTAACCAAGCTCGTTACTATCCAATGGGTGATTTTGCCTCAGCTATTTTAGGGTTTGCAAATAAACAGGATCAACAGTTATCTGGAGTTTCAGGTATAGAGCTTGCTTACAATGATATCCTGAGTGGAAGTCCTGCTTATATATATCAAGAAGTTGATAATTATTGGAATCAACCTTTACCAGGTACGCTGAAGACTTCTGTACCTGAAGTGAAAAGTCAAAACCTAAGAATTACAATTCAAGAAGACTTGCAACGTTATGTAGAGGAGGCTGTACAGTACCTACATGGAGCAACAGAACCTATGAATGGTTCTCAGATTTTAGTTCTCAATGCGAAAACTGGTGGAATTTTGGCATATGCTAATAATTTAAGTTACGACTTAAATAAGCCATATAGCGCACCAAAGTCTATAGATCCAGAAAATTGGGACCCTGTAAATAATAAAGAACAACTTGATTTCGTAACTGGTACTGTCTGGGCAAATCAAGCTACTAGATATCCATATGAAATTGGATCCGTTATTAAACCTTTTGTTCTTGCTATGGGATTAGATGAAGGCGTAGTTAAGCCTGGTGAGCAGTTAAGTGATGACCCTATTACGATAGATGGATGGACTATGAGTTCCTATGACCGTAAGAGTCGTGGTATGTTATCTATAGAAGAGACCATTTGGGACTCACGTAACCCAGCCTTTGTTAGAATTGCAGAACGTATGGGAATTAATACTTTCTATAGTTACATTAATGCTTTAGGTTTTAGGAGTATAACCGGAGTAGATTTACCGAATGAGACTTTAGGTTTATTTCATCAGAATCCACAACAAATTGATATGGCTGTTACTGCTTTTGGAGAGCAGGTTACAATAACCTTGATGCAAGAAGCTCAAGCATATTTAACATTAGCAAATGATGGAAAACTTATGGTGCCTCATATTGTTGATGCAATTGTTGATGATGAAAATAATATAATTAAACAATATAATCCAGAAGCTAGAAGGCAAGTTTTTTCAGCAGAGTCTGCTGACTATGTGCGCCAAACTATGATTGGTGTTGGTAGATATGGTACTGCAAAATCTTCATATGTTCCTGGACATGAGATAGCATTCAAAACTGGTACCTCATCTCGTGCTATTGATGGTTCTGAAGTTGACAATATTTACACATTAACAGCAGTAGCAGTGTTACCAGCAGATAACCCAGAGTATATAATTATAAGCACTACTCATGATGTTAAGGAGAGTATATCTAATATTCCACATACAACAACTGGTAATATTTCAAAATTTTTGATTGATAGAGATAATATTCAAGGTAGTTATAAAGCTTATGACTATAATCATTTATTTAGACCGATTTATGTACGTCAAGCTATAGGTGATACTCCTCATAATATTGCATATTTAAATGCATTTAATGGTGGTAAAATTGTAAAAGATGAGTCAATAGGCTGGAATGATATAATTCAGAGTCAATATCCATTTCCAGGTGTACAAGTATCAACAGATCAAGAGGTTTGGGTTTCAGGTGAATATGGTGCCTTACCAGAAGAGTATGTTGAATTAGTTGATTTCACTGGTATGACAGCTGAAGAAGCTAAGAAAGTAGCTAGAAATTTGAACCTTAATTTGAGCTTGCAGGGATATAACAGGGCTGGAAAAGTTACAGCGCAATACGTGATTAATCCTGAATATGCAGGTGGTTCAAAGCCTGGGGAGCAGGTAAGAAAATATACTGCAATAACCTTGTTATTTGAAGGCGAAGATGCGCCAGGACCACGTGAAGATAATTCATTAACGTATGGTTATAGCGATGGTGGTGGCGGGTATTACGGCTACTAATATTAATCTCAACTTGTACACGCTTGTTGCACAAAAATGCTAAGTGAAGAAAAAGAGAAGAGAAATGCATAAAAATTTAAGTTTAAATGAAATCATAAATGCTGTAAATGCAGAAGTTTTTTCCTTGGAAAAAATAGGAAAAGATCTTCAAGGTTTTATGGTTGAAAATATTTCTACTGATACAAGAGAAAGCTTAGAGAATGCTATTTTTATAGCATTAAAAGGGGAAAAGTTTGATGCTCATAATTTCTTAGAAGATGCTGTAAAGCAAGGAAATAAGGCACTTATTATTTCAAATAGAGAATTGGCAGAGAAATGGTCTGACAAAATTACAGTTTTACTAGTAGAAAATACAACTACAGCATTATTAAATATCGCGGGACTTTATCGAGATAAGTTAAATGCAGAGGTAATTTCTTTGACCGGTTCAGTAGGTAAGACTAGTACAAAAGACTGTATTGCTCAGGCTTTAGGAAGCTCAGCCGAAGTTTATAAAACAGCCAAGAATTTAAATAATAATTTTGGAGTTTCTTATACTTTATTAGATATTCCTGAGAATACAGAATTTGCTATTGTTGAAGTAGGTATGGATGGCAAGGGGCAAATTGAAGAATGTGCTAAAGCAATTAAAGCAGATTTGAGCTTGATAACTAACATAGGAACTTCACATATAGAGAGATTAGGGTCACGCAAAGATATACTAGAGGCTAAAGCTGAAATTCTTACAGCAACCCAAGATGAGGCGCCTCTATTAGTAAATGCTGAGGATCCATATTTATTGACTTTAGCTGATAAAGTTAAATCAGAGCGAGCACTAATTTTTTTAGATACGAATGGACTTAGCCAAGGTATTAGAAGTGTTTTAGCTGAGGATGCTGATTTACAAATAGAAGCTAATGAGGAAAGTATAAATGAGTTAGCTGAAGCTGCATTTGAAAGTGGCAAGGTATTAAATAATCAAGCGGAAAAATTCGGCAAGAATATTTCTGGTACTCGTTATAAACTTAAAAACTTAAAGATTGAAACAGGTGGAAGTAGCTTCGAAATTTACAAAAAATCAGGTGGACCTTCTGAAGATTTTAAATTACTAATTGACATTAATGTACCAACTTTTGGTCCTCAAGTTACAGAAAATATTTTGTTTGCAGTTGCTGTAGCAGACCTATACGAAAGAAATCTTGAAAAAGTTAAAGAAACTTTTGCCAAAGGCTTAAATATAAGCTCTGGTCGTCAAGAAATTAGTAAGATAAATAACAATAACCTACTAATTGATGATAGCTATAATGCTAGTCCGGAGTCATTAAAGACAGCTTTTATCCTAGTTGATAAATTATTAGAAACATCTGATTACAAAGAAAGTTTAGCTGTAATTGGTGGAGTAAATGAATTAGGGATGTATAGGAAACAGTTACACTCAGATATTGCAAGAGCATTGGCTAAGAGCAATATTAGTAAAGTTTATTTAATTGGTCCGGAAGCTGAAAATATGAGCGAAATTATTATTAAAGAAAGTCCGGATAAGTTTGTAAAAGTATTTACTAGTAATGAACAGATTACAGAATACTTATTACAAGAAAATATAAACGACAGTATAATTTTGTTTAAAGCTTCTAGAGGATTTGCCTTAGATGAAGTTGTAAATAATGTAAAAAATGAAATAGGAGCATAAAGAGGAAGTCACAATGAATGAGATTATAAAAATTTGCTTAGCATTAATCTTAGGATTTATTATTGCTGCAGTGAGTGGTAAATTTATTATACCAATATTGAGAAGATTCCAATTAGGTCAGCATGTTAGAGAAGATGGTCCACAAACACATTTAGCCAAAGCTGGCACTCCAAGTTTTGGTGGATTTATTTTCTTAGGATCTTTTTCTATTTTAGCTATTATATATTTAATTATTGACTATAACCCAATGGTTTTAATGGTCACATTATTTGTTTTGGCTCATGCAATTATCGGATTTGTAGATGATTATTTTAATATTAAAGTAAATAATGATGGCCTAGGTGATGGACAAAAAGCTCTACTTTTGTTAATTGTTGAAGCTATTTTTGTGTTTGCTTTTGTTTATGGTTCAAGTAGCGCAATTACTATTGCAATGCCATTTGGCTGGAATGCTATTGAAGTAGAAGGTGTGTGGAAATTTGTATATGCACTGTTCTTAATTTTTTACTTCTTTGCTTGTACAAATGCTGTAAACATAGTAGACGGTATAGACGGTTTAGCTAGTTCAGTAACAATAGTAACTTTAGTTTTTACCGGTATTACAGGATATATTACTTACAAAGCTAATAACAACCCAGATAACTTATCACTGACTATACTTAGCGTAATTATGATAGGTGCACTTTTGGGATTCTTAATTTACAATTGGCACACTGCAAAATGCTTTATGGGAGATATGGGATCTTTAGCTTTAGGAGCTTTTGTATCAGTTATTTTCTTATATCTAGGAATTCCATGGGCCTTCGTTTTTGCAGGCATAATATATGTAATTGATATAGCAACAGTGCTTATTCAAACAGGATACTATAAAGCAACTGGTGGTAAGCGCATATTTAGAATGACACCTATTCATCATGCATTCGAATTAAGAGGCTGGAAAGAAGAAAAGGTAGTTTTAAGTTTCAGTGCAGTACAGTTAATTGGTGCTGTTTTGGCGGCTTTGATGATCTGGCCTTTTGTATAGGAGCTCTAGATATAAAAAGAGACTTAGACTGGTACTAAGAATAAATACGGAGATAAATAATGGAGAGTAATACAGGTAAAAGAGAAAGATTAATAGAACGTTCAAAGCAGAATTTGAATGATTCTCGTAAGTGGCAACAAACTAATAGTGTTGATACAACAATTATTATTGTTGTTGTGCTTATGCTAGCCTTTGGCTTGGTAATGCTTTTCAGTGCTAGTATGTCTGATTCTATTATTGAGAGTGAAACAGGTACGAGCTATCTAGTAAGACAACTTGTTGCGAATCTTATTGGAATTGGATGTATGGTGTGGTTAAGTAAATTCAATTTGAAAATATTTGACCGTTTAGCATTTGCTGCTGTTGTTTATATTATTGGTGTAATTTTATTATTCTTAACTTTATTTACACGACCTATTAATGGTGCGAGAAGATGGCTTTCTATACCTGTTTTTGGTACTTTTCAACCATCAGAATTTATGAAGGTTGCTATTGTATACATCATAGCTTGTTATGAATCTTGGTTGTTTAAGCAGAGAGCAGCAGGAAGATTCCAGAGAGAAGCAGGCCTAAAAGGAGCTGTAAAAGATGCAGCTTGGGACTTGTTAATTCCAGCTGCAATCGTTGCAGTTCCGGTAGGAATAATGTCATTGCAAACCCACATGTCTGGTATCTTTATCATTCTCATAGTTTCATTGGCAACATTATTGGCTGCAGGTTTACCTTGGAGAAGCTGGTTAACTGCTGGTGTTATTGGAATAGCTCTCATTGCACTATTTGCATTATTTATCTTTAGTATATGGGATTTTTTACCAGAGAAAATTACAGGTAGATTTGGACATGTTTTTACCCGTATAGATATCTTTACTGGAGATAGTAATGTTACGGCAGATGAACTTTACCAATCCAATCAAGCGTATATAGCAATTGGCTCAGGTGGCTGGACAGGAGTAGGACTTGGCCAAGGAAAACAGAAGAATCGCTACCTACCTGAAGTCCATAATGACTATATTTTTAGCAATATTGTTGAAGAAACAGGTTTTATTGGTGGATTGGTCGTAATAGTTTTATTCTTGATATTTTTCTTGGTAGGCATGAGAATTGCACATAAATCTAGCTCGGTATATGCTCAGATAGTTGCGACCGGAATTTCTACACTTATAACATTACAAGCAATGCTTAATGTTGCGGTTAATGTGGGAGCTATTCCGCCAACAGGTATTTCACTACCTTTCTTCAGTTATGGTGGTACATCTAACATGTTCTTCCTCATAGGAATAGGGCTTTTGCTTAATGTTTCGAAATTTGGAGTAAGGGAGGAGCTTTAGCATGGATTACAAAGTTGATAAAGCAGAAGTTAAAATTGCTCAAAGTGAAGCATTAGCAAAGTTATCAAAAACCAAACCAACTATTCTTATAGGAGCAGGTGGGACAGCAGGTCATGTTAACCCAGCCTTAGCAATTGCTCGTGCTTTGATGAAAATTAACCCTGATTTTCAGATTGTGTTTTGTGGAAATGGTGGCGAAATAGAAGCCAGCTTAGTTAATAAAAGTGAGTTTGATTTTTACTGGATGGAGGCTTGGGGTTTAAATCATAAGACTTTAGCAGGATATTTTGAAACTTCTTTAGTTAATTTCAGAGGATTTAGACAAGCTCGTGCATTGCTAAAAAAATTAAATGTTGTTGCCTGTATTGGCGCTGGTGGTTATGTATCTTTCCCTCTATTATTAGCAGCTAGAAGAAAAAAAATTAAATATTTTTTGCATGAGCAAAATGCAATTCCTGGTAGGGCAACTAAAGTTTTTAGTCCAAAGGCAAATGTAGTATTCACCAGTTATTCTGAGACAGAAGAACTTTTACCAAAAAGTAAAAAAGTAGTATTTAGTGGCAATCCAGTAAATGAGGATTTTTTTCAGCAAGATAAGACAGAGGCTAGAAAGAAATTACAGATTTCAGATGATGAATTTTATATTTTAGTTACAGGTGGAAGTTTAGGTGCTAAAAATTTAAATGAAACTTGTGTGAAGTTAGCTGTAAGTTTAGAGAATAAGTCTAATGAATTAGAGAAAAAAGTTAGAATCCACCTGATTAGCGGAAAAGATAGATATGATGAGATTAAGCAAGATGCATTAACACAAGGAAGTGCTTTAGAGGTTAGCGATTATAGCTACAATATGCCAGAAGAGATGGCAGCAGCAGATTTAGTTATTTCTAGAGCTGGTGCTGGAACATGTGCTGAGTTGCAAGCGTTAGGCGCACCAAGTATTTTGGTTCCTTACCCTTATGCAATTAATAACCATCAAGAATATAATGCAAGAGTTCTTGTAGATAATGGCGCTGCTTTTAAGCTTGATGACCTAAGTTTAAATGTTGAAGAACTTGAAAATATTATATTGGACGTAATGAATAATCCTGAGAAATTGGTTAAAATGTCTGAGAAGGCTAAGGAATATTCGCCGAAAAATGCAGCTAAGATAGTTGCAACAAATATCTTTGAAGAAATTAAAAAATAAAAATAAAAATAATGTATATGTGAAGGGGTAATAAGTGGACAAGGCTAAGAAAAATAACAAATATATTTGGGTATCTTTAATTGTAATTATCCTTGCCTTAATAATTGCAGCAATAGCTGTGTTACCTCAATTTTACATTGAAAATGTAAAAGTAAGTGGCGTTAGGAAGTTGGATAGTAACAATATTATTGCAGCTACAAATATAGAAAAAGGTAATCATCTCTTCTCTTATATTTCTGGTGGTCCGGAACAGATCTTAGGTTTAAGATATGGGAAAATTGAGAATAAATTAAAAGAAGAAAACCCCTATATCGATGATGTTAAAGTGCGTGTAAAATATCCTTATACTGTTGATATTAACATTAAGGAGAGGATTGAAGTTGCTTATATTAACAGCAATTCTGAGTATTTATCTATAGACAAAGAAGGAAGAATTCTAGATGTTTTAAGTGAGAGACCAGTGAATGCAGCAGCTCCAATAATTACCGGGTTGAATTTAAATAGTCATAATGTAGGAGATAACGTTTCAGTAGAAACCATGAGACACGTTAAACGATGCTTAATGGTGATGAATATTATTCTAGAGACCGACAAAAATTCCACTGATGACTACAAATTAGCTGACCATGTTTTAGCATATAGATCTTACCAGTCTAATAGTCTATATCTGACAGTAAAAGATATGCAAGGTAAATCTCTAAATGTTTTGATTAATCCAAGTGAAGAACCACAACAGGCAATAGCTTGGTTGAGAAAAACTATTCAGAAAAATGTGTTAGATGATTTAGGTGATGGTGTTTTATCAATAAGTAAAAGTCAAAAAGTATTTAATAAAAATTCAAGATTACCAAAACCGATTGAAGAATTACTAATGCCTGAGACAACACAAGAGCAAATAATTACTGATGACTCAGCTGAGGCTAGTGCTACTGGTACTTCAAGTGCAACTGAAAGTACAACTGTTATAGAAGCAGAGGAGTCAGTAATCTCTGAAGAGAATAATTCAGAGGGAAATAACTCTGAAGAAAATAATTCAGAAGAAAATAATTCAGAAGAAAACAACTCAGAAGAAAATTGATAAATAAATATCTAAAAATTCGCAGATAAAGGCGCAAGTGCAGGCATAGATAAGGGAAAGAGAGGAATAAGATGTTAATTGTTTTAGTAGCTATAATTGTAGGATTAATTATTGGTCTATTCTCAAGTTTCTCTTTACCTACTGTATATTACTCATATGTAACTTTAATAATTTTAGTATCCCTAGATAGTTTAATAGAGGCGGGAAGAGCATTCTATAATAAGAACTTTTCAAATATATATTTTCTCTTGAAATGGTTGAGTGACATGTTGCTCGCAGTTCTATTTAAAGCACTTGGTGATGCATTGGGTGTAGATTTAGCAATACCTATTATTATTTATTTAGGAATGAGAATGTTTGATAATTCCTCGAAATTAATTAAAACTTGGTACAAACGTCAACGACATAAACGTAAAATTTTAGAAATATGGATTAGAGATGAAGGTGAATCAACAGATTTACAAGTGGAAGAGATTAATCCTGATTCGGAACGTCAACAAAGAGTAGATTACCTAAGATCAAAAGCTAGAAATTTACGTATTGAAGCAGATAGTTTGGTAAGTGAAGCTGACACGTTGGAGGAAGAAGAAGCTGTTTCTCAATTACAAAATATTAGAAGACGAGAGGAACTTAAGCTAAATGTAGAGAATTCTACTCTAAAAACTTCTCATGATACTTCAGAAAATAAAGATTTAGATAATAATGTAAGCGCTGACTCTAGAGAAGAGCAAAAAATTGAGAATGTTAAACCGATTACAGAAGCGGAAAAATTAGCAAAAGAAGCAGAAAAACTCAAATAGGAATAATTTATTATATTTCGTTGCTTAATAAAAAATATTACATTAGCTTATAAATTACTAAAAAATGTAATTATATTAGTTTATTTTGTCTTTATGGGATAGAACTTTTAAATAAGCTACAGGCGAAATAAAATAAATAATTCGCTTGAAAAGAAAAAATAGATATTGTAAACTTGCTTTTGTAATTTAAATGTAATATTATTGAAACAATTAAATTGATTTTAATTTTAAATTATTTTAGCTATACACGTTTGTGAAGGGAGATTTTAAAGGTGGAGACAAAAAATAAGACAACAAATAATCCGGTTGCAACAGATCGCAAAAAAGAAAATGTAAATACAGATTTCACACAAAAGGCTGTAATTAGAGCCATCGGTGTTGGTGGTGGTGGTTGTAACGCTATTAACAGAATGGTACTTTCCCAAGTTAAAGGCGTTGATTTTATAGCAATCAATACAGACAACCAAGCCTTGGAATTAAATGCAGCTCCTACACGTGTTAGAATTGGAGATAAACTAACTCGTGGATTAGGTGCGGGTGCAGATCCTGAGGTAGGTGCAAAAGCAGCTACTGAATCAAGAGATGAAATTTCAGGCTTATTACGTGGAACAGATTTACTATTTGTTACAGCTGGTATGGGTGGTGGTACCGGTACAGGTGCAGCTCCAGTTATTGCTCAAATAGCTCAAGATATGGGAATTTTGACAGTAGGTGTTGTCACAAAACCATTCCGCTTTGAAGGTGCAAAACGTTCAATCAATGCTGAAGGTGGTATCGAAGAATTATCTAAATATGTTGACTCCCTAATCGTAGTACCAAACGATAAATTATTAGATATAGCTGATGAAGATACAACTGTAGACCAAGCATTTGCAATGGCAGACCACGTCCTAAGATATGGTATTACAGGTATTTCAGACTTAGTTTCTGTACCAGGATTAATCAACCTTGATATGGCTGACGTTAAACGTGTTATGACAGATGCAGGTATTTGCCACATGGGTATCGGTAGAGCTCAAGGACCAGATAGAGTTGAAGATGCAATTGACGAAGCAATCCATAGTCCATTACTAGACAGTAATATTGATGGTGCACAAAAGATCATTATCAACTTCACAGGTTCAAGCATGAAGATAAGAGAAGTTTCAGAAGCAGCTTCATTAGTTAGAGATTCAGCTCACCCAAGTGCAGACATTATTATCGGTGCTGTTCTAGATGAGAACTTAGATGATGAAATTATGATCACAATTATTGCATCAGGATTTGATGATAGTAATGAATTTGGTGCAGAAGTTAATACAGAAAGCTTTCGTACAATAGGTTCAGCAGTCAGAAATGAAGATCTAAATACAGATTTTGCAGTCGACAATCAACGTGATCGTTCAAGTGCAAGACAAGCATCAAGAGATGAAAGATCAAATTTGCGTAGAGAAGAGTATACACCTTCATACGAGACAAATTACGAAGATCCTTTCCCAAGAGAAAGAAGAAGTTCAGAACGTAGATCATCATACAGAGATTCTGGCTACAATGAAGCACCATATCGTGAATCACGTAGAGAAGAAAGAGAAGATTCACGTAGAAATGATTTCCAAACTCCAACATATGAAGAGAGAGATAACAGAAATCAACAAAGAAGAGAGTCAAGTAACAGAAATCAAAATAGCAGAATTTTGCCATGGTTATTTAATGAGGATGAAAAGTAAGTTATTGCTCTTTTTAAATGAAAAATAAGCCTAAATTGACTTAGAAAATTTATAAGATAAAGAGTATTAAGAATATGAAATGTCCACATTGTGAAGTTAACGAAGATAAGGTTATAGATTCTCGACCAAGTGAAGAAGGCGAGACTATTAGAAGAAGACGTGAATGTCTGTCTTGTGGATGTAGATTTACCACTTATGAAAGAGTAGAAAAAACTGAATTAATAGTGGTAAAGAAAGATGGAACACGAGAGATTTTTGACAGAGACAAAATTCTTAATGGTGTTGTCCGAGCTAGCATGAAGCGACCTGTGAGCTCACAACAAATTAATGATTTAGTCAGTAGAGTTGAAGATAGAGCACGGAATCAGTTGTCCGGTGAAATCCCCACAGAGACTATAGGGAATTGGGTGATGGATGAACTGAAAGAACTTGATGATGTTGCATATGTCCGTTTTGCTTCTGTGTATAGGCAGTTTAAGGACGTAACAGAGTTTATGAATGAACTTAAAGGGTTCTTAGGTAAGTAAAGTTAATTGCTTAGGTTTCACAACATAATAACATAATAAATGGTTGTCTTTGCGGAGGCAGCCATTTTTTTGCTAATTTAGTCTAAAGCAGAACTTCCTTATGTCTCAGTGTCAAGGAGCAAAGCGACGAATTAAGAAATTACGGAGACCTGTGCAATAGCTTTCGCTGATTGAGGAGGCCAGTGACGAAGGAAAGCGGAAACAACGAACTGTCGAGACGGTCGTAATGATGTCAAGAAAATAGAATAACAAGTTATAAAAGTGTTGAAATAGGTGGCTTTTAGGATTTTAAAAGAAATCAGTTCTATAATAAATTAAAAAACGTGTTGGTAGAAAAATCATCTACTTCTACCAACACGATTCTACAAAGAGTCAGTACTTACATCTCTTTTTCTCCTGTAAAACTATTGTATCTTGATACTTTAAGGAGTTTCAATCATTCGATCTGT
>OJLW01000917.1_pt1 | contig 12313 bp, 9 predicted proteins | sample 1597021 | NCBI WGS metagenome assembly OJLW01 (sample SAMEA3904676, study PRJEB24821) | metagenome | biome: Builtin; feature: hospital; material: surface | place: USA | collected 2013-06-03
GGGCTTCTTTAAGCCATCTTTCGTCCAAATTGAAAATTAAGTCTTCGTCTTTTAAGTTTGCCTTTGATCCAGCTTCATCCATTAGGTCAATAGCTTTATCCGGCAAAAATCTTTCTGTAATATAACGTTCTGAAAGTTTTATACAAGCACGTAAAACATCATCTGAGTAGACTACATGGTGATGGTTTTGGTAGGTTTCTCTCAATCCCATCATAATTTCCATTGTTTCTTTCTCAGTAGGTGGGTCTACGATAACTTTTTGGAATCTTCTCTCTAAGGCTGAATCCTTCTCAATATGTCTTCTATATTCTTCAAGAGTAGTTGATCCTAGTACACGTATCTCACCCTTTGCCAAAGCTGGTTTCAAAATATTAGCAGCATTCATGGCACCATCAGCATCTCCAGCACCAATGATATTATGTAATTCATCAATTACTAGAACGATATTACCAGCGCTACTTGCTTCCTCAACTATACCCTTCATTCTATTCTCAAATTGACCACGGAATTGGGTACCTGCCACAACAGCTGTCATATCCAATTGGTATAGCTCCATATCCTGTAGTTTAGGTGGAACATTACCTTCGATAATTCTAGTAGCTAAACCTTCTGCAATTGCTGTTTTACCAACACCTGGCTCACCTAAAAGAACTGGGTTATTCTTATTTCTTCTATTTAATATTTCTATAACTCTATTAAGTTCTTTTTCTCTACCAATGAGTGGATCAATTTTTCCATCTTTAGCTTTTTTGTTCAGATTAGTTGCATATTGATCTAAATTTTTACGTTTATTTCGAACATTTCTTCTACTTCTACGTTGATTTTGTTTATTGTCATCAGAAGATTGATTCTTACCTGGGAAAAGGAATGGCCATTGTGGCTCATTATCTTCGCTATCTTCTTCAGCAGAATCCTTGCTACTATTTGCTGAATCATTATCAGCACTGTCGTCATCTTCATCATCTTCTTCATCATAATCCATATCATTTGGATCTTCACCAGCAGTTACACCAGCCATTGGTCCCAAGATGTCTTGAATATTATCTGGAATTTGTCCACCGAACATTGCAGATAAAATATTTTCAGAACCACCATTCTCTTGAATTTGATTGAGAACTTCATTCATTTGTTCTGTAATTTCATCTACATTGTCTTCAGTTATTCCACTTTTTTCTAGCATCTGATCAATGCCACCTACTTTGTTGCGCATTGCACAACTGAGGCAAATACCATCATTTATTATGGAGCCATTTTCAAATCTAGTAGTGTAAATTACTGGAACATTTTTATTGCACATAACACAAAGGTTATCCATGTGCTCTCACCTCTCTTTTTTCCTTTTTTATTTATAACTATTAAGTACTAATCCTGTTATTTTTTCTTATTTTATTTTTAATTTTGCTTTTACTTATAAAAAGCCTCCTAACATTTTACAGAAGAACCATTATAAATAAAGCCTAAATAATCACATTTAACAGTTTATTGTTAAATTAGTGAAAGTTTATATTATTTCATTTAGCTTGAGTTTAGATTTAAACTTCTAACTATTTTTCATTCAGAAAGACCTCATAAGTTTTGAGATTTTTTGCCTTAGCAGTAAAAATCTTATACAAGTACTGGCCAGTGTAGCTTTCTTTAACCTTACTTATTTCTTCTGGAGTACCTGAAGCAACCACTTGGCCACCACCATCTCCCCCTTCAGGACCTAGGTCAATAATATAGTCTGCTGTCTTAATTACATCAAGGTTATGCTCAATTACTAACACAGTATTTCCAGCATTGACTAGTCTTTGAATTATATCTACGAGCTTATGAACATCTGCCATATGTAAACCTGTGGTCGGTTCATCAAGTATATAGAAGGTATTACCAGTGGCTGTCTTAGATAACTCTGTTGCTAGCTTAACTCTTTGTGCTTCACCCCCACTAAGCTGTGGAGATGGCTGACCCAGTTTGATGTAGCTAAGACCTACGTCATACATAGCTTCTAATTTCTTTCGAATTTTTGGTATATTCTCGAAGAATTCCATAGCTTCATCAACTGGCATATCTAATACATCTGCTATATTTTTACCTTTATATTTAACTTCTAAGGTTTCCTGATTGTATCTCGCTCCACCGCAGACATCACAATCAACATACATATCAGCTAAAAATTGCATTTCAATTCTATTAACACCATCACCATTGCAAGCTTCGCAACGACCTCCGCGAACATTGAAACTAAATCTTCCTTTCTTGTATCCACGTTGTTTCGCTAATGGAGTTTGTGCAAACAAATCTCTTATATGGTCAAAGACTCCTGTATATGTAGCTGGATTAGATCTAGGAGTTCTTCCAATTGGTGATTGGTCTATTGAAATAACTTTATCCAAATGTTCATAACCTGAGATCTCATTAGCTTTGCCAGACTTTCTCTTCGCCTTGTTTAACTTGGCCTCCAGTACCGGTAGTAATACTCCATTTACTAATGAGGATTTTCCCGATCCTGAAACTCCTGTAACAGTTGTAAATGTTCCTAGAGGTATTTTCACATCTATCTTTTTAAGGTTATTTTCTTCTGCACCATAGATTTCCAAGACATTTCCATTGCCTGCACGTCTTTTCTCAGGAATATCAATGAACTTATCCCCTCTTAAATATTGTCCTGTCACAGAATTCTTAGTGTTCATGACCTCATAAACATCACCAACACAAATTACCTCTCCACCATTTAGACCTGCTCCTGGACCAATATCTACAATAGTGTCCGCTGCAAACATAGTTTCTTCATCATGTTCAACTACAAGAACTGAGTTTCCTAAGTCACGTAACTTCATTAACGTATTCAATAGTCTACTATTATCTCTCTGATGTAGACCTATACTTGGTTCGTCAAGTACATATAGAACACCTGTCAAACCTGAACCAATCTGAGTAGCTAATCTAATTCTCTGTGCTTCACCACCACTCAAAGTCCCTGCTGCTCTAGATAAGGTCATATAATCTAGCCCAACATCAATCAAGAACTGCAAGCGTGAGTCAAGTTCGTTATAAATTCTTCTCGCTATTTCTAATTGTTGAGGATCTAGCTCTTTTAGTCCCTCTTCAACATTCTCTTTAATCTTAGGAATACTTAAAGTTGTTAACTCATAAATATTTAAATCATGATACGTTACTCCAAGAGCTTCTGAATTCAGTCTGGCACCATTACATGCTCTACATATTGATTCAGTCATATAATCTTCATAGTACTCTCTAAGATCAGTACTATTGGTACTTTGGTACCTTCTCATCATACTAGGAATAACACCTTCCCAGTCACTGACATAGTTTTCTCCACGGTTATATTTTGAATTACTTGTATCAACTGAAATCTTTTTTCCGTTATTACCGTATAGAATCAGATCTTTTACTTTGGTATCTAAATCTTTCCATGGAGTATTGAGACTAAACTTATACTCTCTTGCTAAAGCTTCGATAAAAGACCTAGCCCAGGAATTCTTCTCAGCAAATTTCCAGCCAGCTCCATCTATACAGCCTTCATCCAAACTTTTCTCTGGATCTGTGACAATTAAATCAGGATCCGGATTCAAGAAACTTCCAATACCAGTACATGTAGGACATGCTCCCAAAGGATTATTGAATGAAAATAATCTTGTCGTTATCTCTTCAATACTAATATTGCAATGAGCGCAGGAATAATTTTCCGAATAGACATCTTCGTATGTTTTCCATTCACGATTACCACTTTCATCCTCTGAAACTAGCTCTTGAAACTCAACTTGAACGAATCTATTTTCTGAAGCTCCCATTGCGGTCTCAATAGAATCACTTAATCTTGACCTAATCCCTTCTCTTATAACTAAACGGTCAACCACAATTTCAATGTCATGTTTTTTATTCTTATCAAGATCTATCTCATCAGTTAAGTTATATAATTCTCCGTCAATTCTAACTCTTATATAACCTTGCTTAGTGAAGTCCTCTAGCAGCTTCTTGTGTTGACCTTTACGTCCTCTGACTAATGGGGACATTATTATTAATCTTGTACCTTCAGGTTTTTCCAAAACTTGATCAATAATTTGATCTATAGTTTGTTTGGTTACTGCTCTGCCACAGTTTGGGCAATGTGGAGTACCTACTCTAGCATAAAGTAGTCTTAAATAGTCATATATTTCTGTAACTGTACCGACTGTAGAACGTGGGTTATTACTAGTTGTTTTTTGATCTATTGAAATAGCTGGAGACAAACCTTCGATGCTATCTACATCTGGTTTCTCCATTTGTCCTAAAAATTGACGTGCAAAAGAGGACAATGACTCTACATATCGTCTTTGCCCTTCAGCATAAATAGTATCAAATGCTAGTGACGTCTTACCTGATCCAGAAATTCCTGTTAATACAACTAATTCGTCTCTTGGAATTCTTAAGTCAATATTCTTTAGATTATTTGAACGTGCACCTTTAATTAAAATAGCATTGTCACGTTTTGTCATTCGTTTTCCCCTTTTTATTAATACCCTTTTGTGAGTAGTTTGTTAGTAGAACGATTCTATCACAGAAAAAATTTATACCTGTGTCTTAGAAATAAATCTTTTTATCTAAAATTATGAAAAACTAAATCTCCTGTATATTATGAACTATCTTATGAACATCTATTCTACTTCCCCTTCATAAAGCAGAAAAGTAAAATCACTACCTTCTGCTATCGCTTCTTGAGCTACACAGGTCATCCCCATATGATCATAAAAATTATAGTTGCAAGCAGAATCAGTTTTGAGGTTAAACTTTTTCACATTATTTCGTCTAAAGTAATCTAAACATTCTTTAAATAACTTTCTACCTACACCATGTCCTTGAAAAGTAGGATCTACAATTAACAATACTATCTCTGCATCTGAATCATTATGTTCTTCCAGCATTTTGGAGTACTTATTTTCTTTGGCAAGTTTGTAATTAATAAATTCACTTCTCTCTTTTTCTGAAGCTTTAACTATTGTCAGCAACGCTTCCAGCCAGTTGTTACCTAGCATTCCTAGATTACTTGATTCTCCATTTACTCTTGCTGTTATAACAGCCTTAACTTCTTCCTCATCTACTACCACTTTTGCCCATGAACTTTTACTAAGCACATTATCCAAATCCAATGAAACTTTAGCATCATTTACTTCTGGATCAATAATTTCTTCATCTAAATACCAAGTTTCTTTGAGCAAATCAAATACTCCTGGCAAATCATTTCTGCCAAGATCTCTTAATTCCATAATAATTTCCTTTATAATCTTTCTATTTTTAAACCTAGACTCTAAAAATCTCTGTCTCCATTATCATTTATAAAACTACCATCATCTTCAAACAAATTACCACTTGAAAAAAGTGATCCAAATAAGCCATTAGATTTCTTCTTCATTTTACTTGCGCAAAATTCACAGGCAGTCTTTCCGTTTATCTCGTAAACTAAATCTCCTTGTCCCATTACTAAGGAACAAAAATCACAAATAAAGTAGTCCATATGTGTCTCCTTTACAAACTCAATATGAAAATAGTTTTTTCTTTATTTTACTCGAATTATCAACAATATTTAAATTCATTATTTCATGCACCACCATAAATATATTCTAATAAATAATTACTACAAAATTTGCTACTAAAACACTTGAAAAAATAATATTTAAGGTATAAAATGTTCACTATTGTATCGCAATAAGACAAATGGCCCCTTGGTCAAGCGGTTAAGACGTCGCCCTCTCACGGCGGAATCACGGGTTCGATTCCCGTAGGGGTCACCATAATAGCCTGTAAGATTAGTGCTTACAGGCTTTTTTATTTTCTCTGGACTTAATTTAGGCTTATTAATTTAGGCTTATTTAAACCTATACCAATAAACTGGTGGTCCACCCGCTCTACCTTCAATTTCAGTAATGCTAATACCGTTGTCTTTGTAATTACAATGAATAATTTTATCGTCTGAGTAATATACCCCAGTGTGCCCATTCGAGCCTAGAGAGTTCCCCTTTTCACCTGCTACAAAAACATCACCTATTTGAAGCTCCGAAAAATCTATCTCTTCAAAAATAATTCCATCTAATGCAAATAAATCTTCAGTGCTACCAATAATATGACCTTCATCAAGAATTCCTGCAGCAATTAGAGCATTGAATACTGCACTCGAACAATCATAGTAATCTGGCCCTTGACGTTTATCTAAATCCATAGAGTATTTAACTTTTCCAAGCCTCTCTTCAAACCAATTAATAAATTTATTTTTTTGCTCTTTACTTACCACCATTCAACCTCCAAAAATAATACTTTTATTATAATGGATTTCATCTTAGTGTTTTCATACCAAATGCACTTTTATAAAATATATACTCGTATTTTCCTTTGTACTTTTATAGTATTTCTGAGAAATTTAGGTTTCTTAATAAAAAGCATAAACAAAGTGTTTTATTCTATAAAAAATATGTTAATATGAATGCTGAAATTTTAAATTTGTTCATCACGTTTCCGTTATAACAAATTACAAAAAAATATTTTTTAGAGGTGTAACTATATGGATAATTTCTTGAAAGCTGTCGACACAGTAAAATCTGTTCTCGGCAATTTCACAGTTATATTTATTGTTGCAGTAGGTATTTATTATCTATTCAGATTAAGAGGATTTCAATTTAGACGTTTTGGATATGCTATGTCACATATCTTCAGTGGTCTAAAAGGGAAAAAAGAACTTAAAGAAGGTGAAGTTTCCCCTATACAAGCTATATCAACAGCTTTAGCAGGAGCTTTTGGTGTCGGTAATATTACTGGTGTTACTACTGCTGTTACACTTGGAGGACCTGGTGCTCTTGTCTGGTTGATGATCTCAGCTCTTCTAGGTATGGGTACTAAGTATGCTGAAATTTTCTTGGCTGTTAACTTCCGCGAGCGTAATGATGTCGGTGACTGGGTTGGTGGACCTATGTATTACATTAAGAACGGTCTCAAGAAACACTGGCATTGGCTAGCGACATTCTTTGCTTTGTCAGCATCATTCGCAGCTTTGTCAACAGGTAATGCAATCCAAGTAGGAAACATTGCTGACTCAATAAATACTTCAATCCAATCATTTGTTCCAGAAGCTGCTAACTACGCTCAATGGATTTCTGCAGGTATCGGACTAGTTCTAATGTTTGTAGTTGGTTTTATTTTAGTAGGTGGTGTCCAAAGAATTGGTTCACTTGCTGAAAATATTGTTCCTCCACTAGCTCTTATTTACTTAGTATCTTGTTTTATAGCAATTGGCGCTAGTTATAGCCAAATCCCAACCGCACTTTATGAAATGTTTGTTAGTGCTTTCAATCCACAAGCTATCTTTGGTGGTACAATCGCAATTAGCGCTAAACAAGCTGTTGAAATGGGTATTAAACGTGGTGTCTTCAGTAACGAAGCTGGTTTAGGTACTGCTCCTATGGCTCACGCTGCAAGTAGTGAAGAAAACCCTGTAAAACAAGGTATGTATGCACTTCTAGAAGTTTTCTCAACTTTATTAATCTGCTTAGTAAATGGGCTTTTGATTACAGTATGTCTTCCAAAAGATATTTTAAACTATGGTGTTGAAGGTACTAGTGCACTAAATGCTCAAGCTTTAGGTACTGTCTTTGGTGATAGAATTGGTTCCCTAACAGTTGCTTTAGCATTGAGTTTATTTGCATTCACAACAATTATTAGTTGGGGTCTATACGGTATCCGTTGTGCTGAATACGTATTCGGCGGAACTGGTAGAAAGGTCTACCTTGGTATTTATACAATTTCAGTATTCTTGGGGTCATTACTGGATTTAACATTAATCTGGGATATTGCAGATATTGCTAATAGTTTAATGATCATTCCTAACTGTACTGCCTTACTATTGTTAGGTGGTGTAGTCACTGAGAAAACAAGAGCCTATTTCACAAGCGTTGATGCCGAAAAGCAAAAGCTAAGAGATAAACAAAGATCTTAATCTTTTAGCTTAATAAAAGTTATTCATAAGAAAACCTGGTTTTATGATTTACATAAGACCAGGTTTTTAATTGCGTATTTTCATTTTTATCCATATCAAGTTAAATATCTAAAAATGCAAAGCTTAACTGTTTATCTAGAACCTTGAACTCAATTCGTTTGCTCTCAAAAATTCTACCGTCTATATTTCCCATAACCTCTTCATCCAGGCTTTCTATATAGCCTCTATTAAACTCAAAGCTATGAATCTTAGCGTGCGATAAATGAGTTCCCTCTTTATACTTATTTACTAATTTAATTACATCAAGTGCATTAATATTCTCACCAAATAGTAAATTTGCCAAACCATCATCAAGTTTCGCATCCGGAGCAGGCCTAAAACCACTCCCGTAAAACTGGCCATTCGCCATTACAGCTACACTAGCCTTAATCTTTCCAGAGTACTCTTTCCCATCGTTATTAAAGAAACTATATTTATAGTTAAAATTTTTCCTTGCAAACAAGTTTTTAAATACAGATATTAGATAGGCCACTTTGCCTAATTTAGGCCATTTATTAAGTACACCATATGCACCTTCTAGGATTATAGTATCAAAGCCTAAAGATAAAGCGTTCACGCAAATTTCTTCATTATTAATTTCTATTAAATCAATTTTTCTCAAATGAGGTTTAGTTGAAGCCTTTATAACCTTGTCCAGAATTTCACTCTCATATCTTGTGTTGTACAAAGTTTTGGCGAAATCATTACCTGTACCAGTAGGAATTAAGCCCATGCTACATTCAGTTTGATATAAAGCACTGGCGCACTCATTGAGAGCACCATCACCACCACAAATGTATACAAGCCCTTCACTACCAAAGCGTTCTGCCCACTCGCTAGCAGCCTCAGTTATATGAGCTTCATGCTGAGTAATTACTATATTAGGGCTTTCACATCCTGCTTCAGCAAAGGCCTTATTTACTGCACGTTCAAGGTCATCTGCTTGGTCGTCTTTACCAGACTTAGAGCTAATTATAAATCTTATCTTTAAATTACTATTATTTTTATGCACAGCGTAATGTATTACTCCTGTTTATTATTACTAACCTTCATACATAACATTGTACCTGACATTCTAGCCAACGTAACTTACACCTTCTGCAAATATTTCTTCATCATCTCCCTCTTGTTTCTTAAATGAAACTAGCAAGGCAATAGAGAAAGGTCCAACTCTACCAATAAACATACAGATTATCAGAACTAAATGACTAATAGAATCTAATTTATTGGTTTGAATTGAGGTTACACCTACAGTACACAGTGCAGAAATTACTTCATACATAATGTCCAAGCTAGTAAATTGTCCTGCCTGGACTTTGGATCTTTCTATTCCCAGAATTAATCCAACAGCTATTACCGCAACAGATACAAACAAAACAAATAATACCATTGCTTTAGATACTAATTTATTATTTAAGCTTCGTTTCTGAATTACAATATTTTTCTTTCCTTGTATATTAGCTTTAACATCGGCCAAAATTGTTGCAAAAGTAGTAGTTTTCAAACCACCACCTGTAGAAACTGGACTAGCACCAATAAACATGATGATTATTCCAATAAACATACTAACTTGATATAAAGTACTTTGATTAATTGAATTAAAACCAGCAGTTCTGAGTGTGGCTACTTGGAAGAAAGCTGCTAAAGGTTTTTGATAATCTGGCAAAGTTCCCATCGCTAGCTCTGACATGTTATTCCATTCAAATGCAGCTATAAGAATTGTTCCTATTACTAGAATCCCTAAAGTAACTGATAGCACTAATTTACTGTGTAATTTTAATTTACGTTTTTCTTTGACTGCATCAAAAATATCTACCCAAACAATAAATCCTAGACCACCCATGGTAAATAAAAGTGCTGTAGTTAGCAATACTATAGGATCATTATTTATTCCAGTTAAACTTGCGAATTCACCATATTGAGATCCCATTACATCAAATCCAGCATTACAAAAGGCTGATATACCTTGAAACATGCCTCTATAGAAGGCATCAGCAACAGGCATATATTTTAGGTATGCTAATGAAATTATCAATCCACCGATTAACTCGCAACTAAAAGTGAAGCGTAAAACAAATCTCAAAAGATCAAATACTTGCTCTAAACTTTCACTTCCGAAAGTTTCTTGCAAGCTTCTAATTGTATTCATCGATACTTTTTGCTTAGTCAATCTAAAGAATGCAGCAACTATAGTCAAAAGACCAATACCACCTAGTTGAATTAGGGAAATTATTATGACATGTCCAAAAGCACTCCAATATGTACCTGTATCAACAAGAACTAGACCTGTAACACATACAGCTGAGGTTGATGTAAATAAGCTCTTGAAAAAGTTTGTCCATTGTCCACTTGCAGAAGCGAATGGGAAGCTTAATAATATAGCACCTATAATAATCAAGAACGCAAATGAAATTACAATAGTTTTCACAGGACTTTTGAAGAGTTTCATGACTGATTCACGCAAACCAGGTTCATCTAGCTGTTCTTTTGATACGTATATTATGTCATGTGTTTCTTCAACATACTTTGTATCATTATTTTCTGCTTCCGAACTATTTTTCTTAACTTTTTTCTTTTTTGCTTTTTGCAAAACTAAATTCTCTTTTTTTTCGGAAGATTTATCTTTTCCTTTAAGAATTTTTTCGCCAGCTTTGGGTCTATCTAAAGGAATTGCCACACGAGAAATTTTTTCATTATCTTTGTTTTTGGATTTAAAATCTTTAGTAATTCCCTTTTCAGAGTTTTTTCTTATATTTTGTATTATCTCAATTTTTTCTCTGTCACTTAACAAATGCCAGTCTTTAGCCATAATTGACTCCCACAATCCATTAATCTTTTTTAGAATATACCGATATTACTCTTCATCACTTTTTTTGATTAAGTCAGGTCTGACAAAATTTAACCATATTTCTTCAAAATTCTTTTGGTCACAAACCATTATTAATGTATCACCGTTTTGCATAACCAAATCACCTGTAGGAATAAGAGCTTCACCATCTTCTCTGGTAACAAGAACAACACGAGAATCGCCAACGAAATCATACTCTGCTAAGCTTTTACCAGCAGCATCACTGGCGGAGTTAAGAGGAACCTTAATAATAGCTTTGGTATTTTTCTCAAAGTTATAAACCAGACTCATCTCGCTATAAGCGACTTCTTGGTCAATCATCTGAGCAATCATATCTGTTGCAGAGAAAATTTGATCTACTCCCAATACTTTTAGAATATATGAGTTCTTAGGATTATTTACTTTTGCTATTGTGTAATCAACTTTAAATTTTAATTTTGCTATTTGGCAGGCTATTAAGTTATTCTCATCTTTTCCGGTCAAAGCAATGAAAACATCAGCATCTGCAGCACCTGCACGCTCGAGCACATCGACATTTGTACCATCGCCATTAATTACTTTAATACCATAAGTATTAGCTATACGTTGGGAAGTGTCTAGTCGTGTTTCAACTACTGTAATTTCATATTTATGCTCAGATTCCAAAATTCTTATAAGATGATAAGCAACTTTATCTCCACCTACAATAATTACTTTTTTCATAAATATCCTCTAAAATATCCTCTAAATCTAATCAGCTTTTTCGACTTCAGGTAAACTTACAACTATTACACTCTCGTTTGCAGATAAAGTATAGTCTCTACCTACTAGAGCAATCTTATTACCTTTTACCACTGCTAGTAAATGCACACCCAGTTCATGCTCTAGGGTATTGACTGTAACACCTTCCCACGCTTCTGTAAGCTGTCTTAAATCATATTTAATGGGGTGACCAAGCACACTGGTTATATCTGATGAAATAACATAATCTAAATTCTGGAGAACGGCCCCAATTATCATGGAAGTTGTACAAACAGTCTGCAACCCCATAGCTTGGTACATACTCTCATTAGCAGGATTTTCAATTTTAACTATGACTTTCTCTTTGTCATAAATGTTCTTAATTAACTGACCTGCCATTACATTCATATTTTCATTATCGGAAACACAAGCAACTGCATCTACACTTCTTATACCAGCGCTTTCGAGCACGTCAATATCTATTGGCATACCCTCTATTTTTGTACAATCTAGATGATCTAAATTCTGCAAAATTTCTGGATTCTGTTCAATTATTATTACGTCTTCACCGGCATCTATTAGTTCTTCAGCTAAATTAGCTCCAACCTTACCAGCGCCAATCAATAAAACTTCCATAGCTATTAGTTATTCCTGTTCTAGTTTCTTGTGAGTAGTCAATTTCTGCTATTTTATAACCTGTCTCTTATACACATCTGACGCTGCCGACGAGCGATCTAGTGTAG
>OJLW01000921.1_pt1 | contig 12283 bp, 26 predicted proteins | sample 1597021 | NCBI WGS metagenome assembly OJLW01 (sample SAMEA3904676, study PRJEB24821) | metagenome | biome: Builtin; feature: hospital; material: surface | place: USA | collected 2013-06-03
GCGTCTCGTGGGCTCGGAGATGTGTATAAGAGACAGGTTTTATGAGATTTTCATTAGAAAAGTTTTACAAATAGCTTTATAGCAAGCTTTGTATGCTTGACTTTATAAAGACTTGATATATACTTGAGTCAACAAGTCAAGAGAGATAAAAAATAAAAAATATTTTTATTAAATCTCACCTGGAACTTGCTTAGAAAATAAACTACATATAGAAGACTAACCAAAACAATCTCTTCTATATATAAGAAGAAAGGAGAAGACAAAAGGACAAAATAAAAAGCACTTATCAAAGCGCTAAAGATGATCAATATATATAAAGAAGAAAAGGAGATATAAAAAATGAAAGAGTTATTCGAAACTATAGAAGAACTAAAGATACTAAACTTTGAAAATATAAGTCTTATAGAAAGCCGTAAGATAGGAGAAAAACTAATAAAGCTAATCTACTTACGATCCAAACACCTTATGACCAAAGGCGAAATACACGCTTATATAAGTACAACTTTAATAAAAGACCACAAAGACTTAACTTTTGATAATCTATCAAGCTTACACGGCTTGATAGGCTAAGGCCAAAAAAGAAAAGGAGAAATAAAGATGAAATCACAAGAAATAGCAAGGATGGATTGGAAAACCCTACTGGAAGACGAAAACACGGAATTTGAAGCGTACTATGGAACTCCCGCCCTATCGTACGGGTGGCAAGAAGCAGACGGAACTAGGATGGTCGTACTAGTAGACGACTTACCCGACCTTTTAAACAATCTTACCTGGGAAGACTTACTTTGCGATAGCAAGTATGACGCTATCATAAAACCATATGTAGATGAATTAAAAGAGCTCATCATCGATGAGATGACGTATCATGAAAGCTTTTTATAAGAAGAAAGAAAGGAAGATATAAAAAATGATTATCGATGAAAGAATTTTCAGAGAGATTGAAAGTGTAGATATAAGCGACTATAGCTTTTATGAAGAAAACTTTAACCTGCTATACGATCTAGCAAGTAAAGAAGCGCAAGTAGACGGCTTTGATGATGAGGAGGAGGAAGAAAGAGAAGAGGCTATAGAAAACGCCTTAAGCTCAATCGTATCAGTATACAGGGTACACTTAGACTCTTTACTATATAAAGCTTTGCTTGAGTGGTACAAAGACTTTGCCAATCTTGAAGAGAACGTGCGTTCATGCACCCTAGATGGCGATTATATCTACTTTGTCGCCGGGTGTGGATATGACATCATATCAAGCGACCTTTTAGGCGGCACGGCGGACGGTCAAGCTAAAAAAGAATTTTTAAATTTTTTAAATGGAAAAAATTAAAAGCCCCTTGCCAAAAAGCAAAGGACTTTACACGACACACCAAAATTAGCGTGCTATCTAAGTATAGCACGCTTTGCATAGAAAAGAAAGGACGATGCAAAATGAATACAATTTTTAATCATTACAAAAATAATTATATGGCGCTAGCGTGGATTTTTGACCACGCTGGCATTGACGATATAGCCTTAGCAGACTACCTTATAAGTGAAAGTGGTACGCAAGTATCACTAAGCGATCAAGACAAGAAGCTTTTAGTAATTCGTCTAGTATATCGCTTTGAAGATATGCTAGATGAAGAAAATTTGGACTAGATCTGATACTATAAATATAAGAATAAAAAATAAAGGAGATTAATTAAAATGAGAATTAATGTAGAAAATTTACTATATAACAAAATGGTTGAATGTCGTGATAACAGCGACATTCTAGCCTATAACTTAGATTTTTCTTTTGAATCAGGGTTAAACTTCACACCAAAAAACACCCTGAACGGCGAATTTATTCGCCTAGGCAAAGTAGATAGTGATAGTTACTATCAAAATTTTGATAGTATTTATTTAGATACTTTACTAGATTTAGTAGAACTTTATATAAAGTCTTCAAAAAAAGATCGCCAAAATTATTTTGGCTTCACGCTTGAAGACAGCACGCAAAAAGGCTACACAGACGGTACTATATCACTTTATACCCCCAAAGAATTTTCAGACTATCTGCAAGAAGAAGACGACCTCTTGGACAAGCAAGAAAAATTAAAAGAATTAGGGCTATCTAGCTGTGAAGAGCTAGAGGCCTTAGACCCTAAAAAGTACGTCATTGAGGACTCTTGTAACTACACTGGATTTTTACGCCTTTTTCATCAGTAAAAAGGACGTGAAAAGATGAGAAATTACAAAAAAACTTTGTCCGCCCGTAAGGCGGACGCTCTTATACGCTTTTTAAAAGATCAAGCTATTTTACTCGATCACAAAAAAGGTAAGTATATCACCTTTGATACTGATACGCTTAAGCACGAGATGCGCTTAAAACCACGATTTAGAAGCTACACTATCATATATAAAAAAGAAGATAGCTTCAAAGTATTTATGACTGAAAAGGAAGAGAGCCTAAAAGCACTTATAGAGAGCTTATAAAAGGTGACCCCTAGCTAAATGCTGGGGGCTTTTTATTTGCTTATGATTTAATGCACCTTGTCAAAAAAACCTTAATTCGTCCATTTAAGGCGTTTTAAGCGATCGTATGTATAAACACACGTTTAACCGTTTAACCCCTCATACGCCCGTTTTAAGCCTTTTAAAAAGTAATCGTCAAAATAAGGCGATTTAAGGCGACCTGTTCTATATCATATAAAGATACAAGTTAGCTATTAAAGCCTCTTAAACGCAAGATTTAGCCCTAATTTTGCTATATCCACCTTAACCGCTACACAAAGCGATCCCTGGATTAATTCAAATTCTAATCAAACTTTAATAATCTTCCCTACAAACATTGATGTAATCACATTTTCATAAAAAGCCAGTGTTATCAATATATGTAAATATCACTGATGAAAACACGTTATGCCATGGCTTTCATGTAAACGTTGGTAAATCAACATTTCTAAAATGTAAGCTTGACAGATCAATGTTTTCATGCAAATCGCTCTACAAAGCCATTTGTCCATGTAAGCAAAAATCGCTTTTCTTCTCATATACTTAATAAAGATTTTCGGTAGCCACTACATGGTGGCAGGCTGGCTTTTTTAAAAAAAGACAAAATAAAAAAAGAGATATTAGAAAAACTCAGGAGGACTTTTCGCTTTTTCTATATCTCTTTTTTATTGAAGAAAAACACTAAACTGTAGAGGTGAAATTCAGTTTAGGAGGAAGAAGAAATGTTATTACTTCACATTACATATAATAACATATTTAACAGTGACTTTGGTACAAGTTTGGTGGAAAATTCCCAAATTGTCTTTTTTTTAATTTTATGACCCAAGCTTTTAGTAGTCTGTGACCAACGATCAACGATCAGCGATTAGCGTTTGGTATTTGGTATTTGGCGATTGGCGTTCAGTTGCCACACGAAAGAGAAAATCTTTTTCATTTTTTTAGCAAGTTGGAAAGCTTTCGTTTATGGACAAACCAAACACCAATGCCTAACACCAGTTGTGAGTGTAACACATAAAATAATCACTTGTCACTGTACTACATGTTTTCCTTTTTACCTTTCACCTTTTATCTTTTTATTTCCAAATCACCCCCTTGCCCCTGCGGATTGGTTGACCAGTTACCAACTGAGCGATTCTTTAAAACCAACCAATCCACTTACACCTATTGCGGTGCTTTGCCGTTGCGTTTCGTTTCGTACATTACTATTTGCGTATAACTATCGCTTTTGTTGTAGTTCCTTATGTTATTGGTTGCTACCCATAAAGAAAACGAAAGTTGACTACCCCCATACAAAACGAAAGTTGACCTAGGGGTATCGAATGTAAAACCACTAAGGGGGTATCGCTTACCAAGCCCCCATATCCTCTTTGGCGGTTTTTCGGTTGTGGCACGTTTCACACAAGGATTGCCAATTATCGTAATCCCAAAACAAGGTTTGATCCCCTTTGTGGGCTTTTGTATGGTCAACCACGGTAGCTGGCGTTAAGATCCCTTGTTTTAGACACTCGTTACACCACGGGTGCTTAGACAAGAATAATTTGCGTTCCTTATTCCAACGGTAGTTATATCCTCTACGATAAGCGGATTGACGGTTTTTGTCATACTTAAATGCCAAGTCTTGGTGATCTTCACAATATTGGTTTTTATCAATTGCAAACTTCGGACAACCAGGGGCTTGACACCCTCGCTTAAATAAAGTTCGTCTACCGAGTGATTTCATCTTGTATCACTCCCAAATCCCCAGCTAGGCGCTCCATAAAGTCATCGTGATACTTCTTGCACGTCTTACGATCTCTCCCTACTAAATCAGAAGCGGTTCGCATAGAAACAGGGTTTGTTGAAAAGTAAATCAATCCAATTAAGTCGCAAACCCAGCTCGGCGTGCGTTCCAGTCGTTCTTTAATGACCGCTTGTTGAAAGCGAATCTTGCGATAAACTAGATCATCAACGATTGAGATAACGGTATTCTCTAGCCCGTCTAACTTTAACGATCCGTGACTACCACCAATGTTTTCATCGGATTGGATATGAGGGTACATTTTAGACGTTCTCAACGATTCTAAATAAAGGTCGTATTTAGGATAATCCATTAATGCGATTTTGACTTCATCAAATGCTTGTTTTCGCAATTTATCACTCCTTTAAGAATAATTGCTTGAATATCTCTTCTAAAACATCAACAACAATAGCATTGCCAGCTTGTTTATATAATTGTGTATTGGAATTGACGGACTTCGCTTTATAAAAGTCCTCGTCTGAAATACCCATCAAACGCCAACACTCTAAAGGCGTTAGTTTGCGTATTTTTAAATTGTCAAATATTACAGACGTATCATAGGTGCTTGATTTAATAGTCCTGGATAAACCTTTCATATATCCACAAGTGAAATTTTTAGACGCTCCGCTATAAATCGTACCCAACGCTACAGGATCGCTTTCGACAACATAATTATCCTTTTGAACAGTAGTAACGGTATTTGACACGCCGTCTTTGTTGATTTCTAAACGTTGTTGGGTTTCTGTTCCACTTGTTCTGTCACTAGGGTTGTTTGGGTTTCTTCCCCTACTACCACCAATGAATTGAACGCCTATTTGGGGCGGTTGTTTATAACATGTTGCGGTTAGTGTTCCAATCGTCCCATCTGTTGAATAAACAACATCTCTTTGACCGATTTTTGCAAACGGTCTAGTCGTTCCAAGTGTTTTTATATCGTTTTTAAGCTTTGGATCAGCCAAGAAGCGATCTTGTATTTCTTGTTTTAAAAAATATCGATCTTCGACATTGGTTTCTAAAACAGAATTTAGGTTAGGTGTTGTTTCAAAAGGTTTCGGGAATACATAAGGGTCGTGATCCCCTAAAATACTAATGCAAAAAACACGCTCTCTGTTTTGCGGTATTCCATAATGCTTTGCGTTCAATACGCTCCAATAATTTGTATATCCTAAATCAGATAGAGTTTTTAGCCATTCTTCAAAATGGGGTCTGTTCTTTTTAAATATCAACGCTTTAACATTTTCCATCAAAAGATATTTAGGTTTCTTACTTTCGATAATGCGTTGGCACTCCCACAATAAGCTAGACCGTGTACCACTTCCTTTTGCTAGACCTTTTCTCTCCCCCGCCACTGAAATATCTTGACAAGGAAAACTGTATGTAAATAAATCACAATCAGGTATATCCTCTGTTTTTATTTCAGTTATGTCACCAAGATTTAAGGTTTCCCCGTGGATTGCTTCATAAGATTTTATTGCAAATTTATCTATTTCACTAATCGCCACGACTTCGTGGTCAATATCAAGATTTCTTAAAGCCCTGCGTTGCGTTCCTATACCCGCGAAAGCTTCAAATACTTTTAATGTCATATAATATAAAGAGTAGAAAACCGGTTTTTATATGCGCATAACTATCTCTACTCCTTTCTTTTTTTAATGTTTAAACAATTTGTCTGCGTGTTCTTTTAAATACTCGACCGCTTCCTCACGGGTGCGAAAATAAAGATTAGTAAAATATTGGATATTGCCCGTTTGAACAATATCAATTAAGTTTCGGTTGTGATCATAAACAATCGTAAAATTCATCTTCTTTGGTTCATAAGTCACAATTAATCACCCTCATTAATATATTGCGAATACTTTAAATCCACGTCGTCGTCTTCGTCATCTTCAAACGAAACGAATTTAATTTGTGCAATATTGATTAGATAATCAATTCCAGTAATGAGGTTCTGCATAACCACAAACCCTTGTTTTCCCCTTGTGAGTTGAACACAAAGGGAATCCACGTCTTCGGCGCTTAGGTACATGGTAGTTTGTTTAACGCCAAAATCAAAAGTTGTTTTAATAGATTTTTCCATTTTCTACTTCCTTTCGTTTGGGGATTTCCTCTGCTTGTAATTCAATTAGCGTCATAATACAATAGTTCGCCATATCTAAAAGCGTATCTTCGATCGATTCATCTTTGACCCTTTGATTCGCCTTTTTAGATAAGCTCGCAAGTCGGTTGTATTTATCTGAAATTCGGATCACCCCAGCGGACAAACCGTGGTCTGCGAATGACTTGCCAAACGAATCACCATAATCATGGTTTTTAGCGATATACGTTTGTAGCATTTGTTCAGTAATTCGTTTAAATTCGTTTTGTTTATTCATCTTTACCCCCTAATATAACCATTGCTCGGATTGCTTCTTTGCTTAAAACAAAATCCAAATATAAAAACACAATAGACGAAAACACAATTATCAGTTGTTCATCTAAAACGTCTGACCATTCATTGATAAGATCACCCACAAGCGAAAAGGTGAAATGATTATAAAATATTAAGAGTGATAGGCATACCACAATCGCAATTATTTTCTTGAAATCAATCATAAGATAACTCCTTTTTTTTAATTGATTCGCCAAATGTTCGATCTCATAACGAACAAACGCCTCGTTTTTCCACGCTTGAGGACATGGACCGATATCTAGTCCAGGTATATAGTCATCAATGTGGTGACAATCAAAACCGATTGCATAAGTGCCTTTGTCCAAATAACCTGCAAAGGTCACCCCTCCGTGTACGTCCAATTGGAATGGTAACCTGTCATCGAAACTGTATAGGATCTTTTCAAAAAAAGCTTGATCTTGTGGTAACACAACATATCCACAAAGCGTGTCTAAATCAGTAATGCGAATGATCCCCGTGTAGCCAACTTTTGTTGTGAATTGTACTTCACCACAAGGATACATTTCTCTAAATTCTTCCCAAGGGTGCATAATTATTCCTCCTCAATAACAAATTTAATCCTATCGCCTGATTTGTCATGAATTTCCAAGAGATTGTATTTGTCTTCATCAACGACCACTCGATAGAAATTTGGTTCGTCATAATCAGCTAAAACTTCCCACTCGTAATAATTTTGTTCGTTATAAATAAAAGAAGATTCATCATAAATCAGTGCTTCAGATCCATCTGTAAAACAATTAAGAATCACTTTTCTAACCACTGGATTGTCTTCTTCCAACCAAAACTGTTTAAACACCATTGGTTTCCCGTTCCGTCCCATTGATCCATAAAGCGTTACGATATACATTACCAATCCCTCCAAAACATATCCGATGGTTTTCTTCGTCTCTTCAAATCATTGTAATGATCAAAGTCGCATTCTCTGACAGTCACTCGGTAGCGTTCTCTGCCAATATAAAAATCTAAGTAATTGCACTTCCCACAGATAAATGACCTTTTATTCAAAAAGTTGCTATTGGTAAAGCCGTCAACGATTTCTTCTCTCGTTTTAGAATTGTCTTCTGACACCCAATAACTGTGTATGATGAAAAGATAATCACAACGGTTGTGTGAATAGAACGTTACAATATACATTATTTCACCCCAAACAAATACTTCTTGATCCGATCTTCTCCGACTTTTTCAATTGCTTTTCTCATTATCTCATCGCTTTCAAAATAAACGGTAAATGGGGTTTGAATGTATTTAGCGTAATAAGTTATAAACGCATCGTCATCGTGATCATACCTAAGTGCCCAATTATCCTCACCCGTTTTAAATTCATTCCCATATTTCATCAGCTCACGTCTGATCCGCTTGCGTTCTGAATCAAACTCCGCTTGTTCTTCGGTAGGAAAAATATCTGTATGATCAAATGTATCATTGTCAAGATCATGGTTATACCATTTGTTTTTAAAAATAAAAGCATTAGAGCCTACCAAAAAATAATCTTCATTCTCCTTCGGTTTCCAACGATTGTCCGTTTCGTCTTCCGATTCGTATTCTTGTTCTAATTCTTCAACCTTTGCTTTGATTTCTTCTAGTTTCTGTATGTATTCATTTTTAACTTCTTCGATATTCGCTTTTAATTTTTCCGATTCTGTCATGGTTAGTCCTCCTTAAACTCGATTCGTTTTCCACAAAAAGGGCAAAACTCAAAATCACTATCAACGTGATTATAATTTTCGTCATCAAAAAACGTTCTACAACATGAAGTTGTGTATGTAAATTTTCCGATAAATTGCCACTGACACGTATCACCTAACAGCTCATCAACAGAAATGCCACCGATATCAGCGATAGCTTTTAGGGTTATATCGTTAGGAATATTTTCTCCTCTTTCCCACTTTGAAACATTGCTTTTCCCTGTCCGTTGGGTATTATCTGTTTTTTTCCTAATGGTGTTAGCAAATTCTTCCATAGTTTCACCTAGATTGATTCTAATCTCTTTAATTCGTTGCTCTAGAGTCATCTCTATTCCCCCCCTTAAACGTTTAACTGCTTACCGATAATCCCAGCGTTGCGCAAGCAATTGATATAGTAGATCGTGAATTGTGCGCAATATCGATCGTCTGTATCATCTATATCGTTAATATCGTCTTCACTAAACAAAAGCCATGTCATATCAAAGTCCGACGTACACATAACCTCTAGTCGCTTTTCTTTGGTGTTGAATCGAAAAGAAACACTAGAAAAACCTCTACCAAAACTATTGTTTAACATTAAATCGTCATAATTCTGATTGATAAAAAGTTTCCAACCACATAAAATTAGATAACTTTCTTGCTTTAGCTTTTCGATCCGTTCTACATCAATGAGTTCAAAACAAGTGTTTTTACCAATGGTTATTCCTTTACAATCAAACTCGATCAGCTTGCTACAAAACGGACAACAATTAAAAAGTCGCATTTGTTCGTCATTACCAACGCTCATTCCACAATCTGTATGCCAACAAACATGACCGCCTCGAATGTATTCAATATGCCAAGTACAAATGTTGTTTAACTCTTTTGTTTCCATGTTTCACCTCTAAAACGTAATTTGTCTAATTGATAACTTTTAAGGTATGCTTCGGGATTTTCTCGTGATTGCGATTCTTTTAGATCGAACCCCTCTTTGTGTTGCTTGTACTTGTAAACCACGTAACGAAAACCATCTTCTGATTCGTAAATGTCAATATTTTCATAAGGGTACTCGTTTACTTTCTTAGCATTGTTAAGGGACAAGCCGTGTACTTCTTTTACCACCATTTGAAACGACAACCCCTTGCACTGCCTTTTGTCGGCATAGCTTCTTCATCGCATAATTTTGATATATAGCGACTTGTTTTAAATCCAAAATAATCGCGACACTCTGCAACGTTTTTGAAAATCTTAACCACTCGTCCAGTAACCATGATTCGACGTTCTTTTATCTTTCGGTGTTTTTCAGGTTTGCCCCAAAAGTAAAAGCGAATAATCTTGATCTCTGATGGGGTAAACTCAAAATCGTCTGTTTTTGTGCGATCTAAAATTTCTTGCCAAATATCCTTTTCAGGCATTTTCTTGGTGATCCGTTGAGCCAAACCCACCCTCTCCCCTCGTTGTTTCATCTAGTGGTTTTCCAGTGACTAAAGCAATATTGGGTAAGGGCTGGATAATCAGTTGTGCAATTTTTGATCCGGCTTCGATCGATTCGTCACATTGTGGAACGTTAGACGTAACCATGATCTTTAATTCCCCTCGGTAATCTGCGTCAATAATTCCCTCCAAGACTCGTAAAGGCGTGCGTGAGGTTAAACCACTACGACCAACGATTCGTCCGTAATACCCCCTAGGAATTGCCAATTTAAGCCCAGTTGTGACTAAGATAGTTTCGTTTGATGGTGGAATGGTAAAGTCGGTATTACAAAATAGATCGAATCCAGCGTCAAATTTATGCGCTCGTTGTGGTAATTTTGCGTTTTCGGTAATGGTTTCTACTCTTAATTCAAGCATGCTAATTCCTCCAGTAATTCATTGATTGATGATACGATCACACCGTCTGCCCACTTAATAATTCCAGTCGTGAATAGGTTGACGTAATGAAATTGATTTTCGCAAATGGTATTAATCGCTTTTAGCTTTTCTTCGTTGGTTGCACCTTGTTGGCGAACGTCTGTATAAAGCCCAATGATAGGACGACCTAAGCTAGCAAAGTAACCTAATTCAGTCGCAACGCCAACGTCCACGGTTTGACCATCTAGCACTGCAATTAAAATGTCTGACCGTAAGAGTTGATCAAGATCTTGTCTGACAATTTCTAAGGAATCTGCGTAACGATTCTTGTCGTTGATTGATTGGTTATTTTGTGGGTTATAAACTTCTACTTGAAAATGGTTGCGAATACATTCTTCTAGGTAGTCGTTGTATCTTCGGTCTGCTTCACTGAATAAGCCGTTTGCTAAATAGATTCTGCGCATTTCGTTCGTCCTCCTTGAAAATAGCTTTTAACCACTTCTTCGCCAACCGCTTTGATAAAGTGTTCTGCGTCTTCGATGGTTTCAAAATAGAAATAAGTTAAGAATTGAATATGTGACGTGGCAAGTATGTCAAGCTTGTCTTGCTCGTGATCATAGACGATCGTGTAGTTAAGTAGGTATTTGTTGTATGAGTTGATCATTAGTTGTTGTTTCCTTTCGTGAAAGCCCTTGCGAATAAGATTGCTTCGCATTCGTCTTCGGGTGCATTGAGGTTGTAAAGGTCTTTGACCATATCGATTGCTTGTTGTTTAAGTCCGTGGCGCTTACCACCTTTAATACCAACACGGGAACGCCATTCAGAAGCCTTAACTACGTTGACATAGTAGCCTTTCTCGATTAGGCAAAGTTCCAATGTTCCAGCTAGTTTTGCTAAGATTTCAAGCACTCGTGAGTTGTTTTGATATTGAACACCCTCAACGAATACAAAAGATGGTTGATGTTCGCTACATAGGTGTAAACATTTCTTGACCACCTTTAAGATTCGGTCGTTGGTATCGCCTTTTGGTTTAATGACTCCCGATTGAATGATTTCTTGCGTGTCGTAATTCATAATGCAATAACCAGTCTTTGTGGTGGATTGATCAAATGCAATAATTTTTGTAATCAAATATGTTGCCACTCCCTTTCAGGTGGATAGGATTCTTTGGTCCGTCCAACGATGATAAGTTTCTTCTTCGCCCTCGTGACTGCAACATAGGCTAGGTTCTGCGTGTCCATAGGGCTGGGAAGATAAGCCACGGTGTCCCACTCGCTCCCTTGCGACTTGTGGATCGTTAGGGCATAAGCTAAATTGAAATTATTCTTAAGCTCGTAAGGTGACTTTATTTCCAGTTCACGCCCCGTGAGATCATTCTTGATTCGATCCCAACTGATGATGGTGTAAAGCTCGCCGTTATAAAACCGCCCTCGTTTGTTGGTGGTTGCTACAATCTTGTCGCCAATTGAATAATCAGGGTAAATGCTTTGTTCACCGTTCTTGATTCGTTGTTGTTCGTTAGCTTCTTTCACGTTGGCGTTAGTAAAAGTGATGAGAACATCTGCACCTCGGTTAAAAGCTTCTTTGATGGAATCCACTTGTTCAATATGTTCGGGAACAATGTTTTCATTGACGGCTTGTCCTAAGATTTCTCGCCCTAACATCACAATGTCGGGTGCTTCGGAACGGTGGTTTGCCTTAAGTTCAGCGATCGGACAAATGGTTTGAAGCTTCTCAAACGGTCGTCCATAGTCAATTGGTGGTAATTGGTTTTTATCACCAACAAAGATAAGTTGAGTAGTCGGTTCTAGTTGGCGCATGAGCTTGACGAACAAAGGGGTTGATAACATACCCGATTCGTCAATCACTACAACGTCATATTCTTTGGATTCGTGCGAATGAGCGAATGAATGGATCGTTCGGACGGTGACGTTGGCGGTTAGTTTTGATTGTAGGGCTTCCCTTGCTTTGTGGGTTGGTGCTAAAACCGCTAGGCTTTTTTGGTTGTTGATAAGTTGACGAACTGTCTCTTATACACATCTCCGAGCCCACGAGACGCTACGCTATCTCGTA
>OJLW01000922.1_pt1 | contig 12265 bp, 11 predicted proteins | sample 1597021 | NCBI WGS metagenome assembly OJLW01 (sample SAMEA3904676, study PRJEB24821) | metagenome | biome: Builtin; feature: hospital; material: surface | place: USA | collected 2013-06-03
TCTACACTAGATCGCTCGTCGGCAGCGTCAGATGTGTATAAGAGACAGATTATTTGTGGGACATCAAGGTGTTCGAATTGTTAAAGATTATACGGATCAACGTGCTCAAGGAATCAAAAAGCCAAGTTTTGTTCCAAAATCTCTAGGCTTAGAACCTCATAAGGGCATTTGGGATCAAGAAGCAGATTGAAGTGCTTAAACTGAATATTAAAATAACCGCTCAGGTCATTAAAATTAATGACTTGAACGGTTTTATTTATAATAAGTTAAACATTTAAGACTGTCGAATAAGTATTAATCAGTTTATAAGCGAAGCTCTACCATTTTTCTGAGAAACGGACAGATTAAAGGCACTTAGCACCACTTATGACAATAATTAATGATTAGTATAGAGAGCTTTAGAATCATTGCACTATGAAATAGTTAAGATCTCTACATGTTTCCTTCCTCGTTAAGCTTTAACATTTCTTCTTTGGAATAACGTGCAATCCCAAAGCCTGTTAAGCCACATAAAAGCCCAAAAATAGGGCAGAGATAACATAAAAAGGCATAAGGGACATATTGGCTAAATGAGATATTTAGAGTATCCACAATGAAGAGAGCTGTGACGCCATAGGGAATTAAAGTGACACCAAGCGTCCCACAATCTTCACAGATTCGTGAAGCATTCTCAGGTTTAAGACCATTCTTTTTAAAAAGATCAAGGACGGTGGATTGAACCATAATGGCCGCAAACATGTGGGAGCCAGTTAATGCGATGGCAAGATAAGAAACAAAGCTTCCTGTAGCAATCGATGAGAAGGTTGAGTTAATTCTATGTGAAATTTTTCCAACGAGTACATTGAGAATTCGCATTTCACGTAACATTCCTCCCATGCCGGTTGTGAAGATGAGAGCCTGTATGGTTCGAGTCATTGAGTCCATACCACCACGATTTAATAATTTTGATAAAAAGTCATTATTAAAGTCATAATCAAAGCCTGTTAGAGCAGCTTTTAATACCATGCTCGTATCGAATCCTTGATAAAAAATGGCAAATAGGATTCCCAGGGCGCCTCCAATTAGGATTGATTGGGAGGCAGGTCGACGCATGAGTAATAGTGTAATAACGACAATCATAGGAATAAGGGAAATAAGTCCAATATGATAATTTGCTTGTAAACCTGCTTGGATGGTGCTGATTGAATCGGTATTCACATTTGCTGTTCCTGCCCCAAAACCAAGAATTAAAAATAGAATGGCTGAGACAATCAAGGCAGGGACGGTTGTGTATAGCATATGTTTAACATGGGTCATTAGTGGAACACCCATTACAGAGGAGGCAAAATTCGTGGTATCGGAAAGGGGAGACAGTTTATCTCCAAACCATGAACCTGAGATTAAGGCGCCGGCGACCATACCAGGATGAATCCCCATGCCATTTCCAATACCTAAAAGGGCAATGCCAACTGTTCCGATAGTTCCCCATGAAGTCCCGGTGAACATGGAGGTTAATGCACAGATCAAAAGGGTTGCAACAAGAAAATAGGAGGGGTTAATCAAAGATAAACCATAATAGATGATAGTCGGTACAGTTCCGGCAGCGATCCAGGCGGAGATTAAGACGCCAACTCCTAGCATGATGATGACCGCTTGGATTGAGTTGCGGATAGTATCAATGGCAATGGTTTCTAGCTCGGGATAGGTATAACCTAAAAAATGAGCGAAGAAATTGACAATAAGCCAAGATAGAAACATGACTACAGCTAGGGGGGCTTGGAAGATTCGAATGCCACAGACCATAATAATGGCGATGGTCACTAAGACTAGACTAGCATAAGCAAAGCTAGGGTCCTTTTTTGGAAGTTGTGTTTTTGTTTCGTTCATAATAAGCTCCTTTAGAGTTTAGTTGTTGAAAAATAATCCATCGGTAAAATTTCTGCTAAACTTGTTAAATGATAGTTACGATAGCCAGTGACACTTTCGGCATAAAGCAAAGAATGGATAACAGCTTCTTCGACGGACTCTTTTACAGCTCGAAAGACTTGGTCAAGCCGGTCATCCGCAAAGACGGTTATTTGATGTAGGGATTGACCACTCTCATGGGGGATGCGATTGGCTGTAGAATAGGCGAGAACGATTTCGCCACTTCCATTAGTGATTAAAGAACCTGACTGAGAAAGTCCTACTACAGCGCGTTTGGCCAGCCGTTTTAGTTGACGACTTGATAAGGGTAAATCGGTAGCCAGAAGTGTGATGACTGACCCTTGATCTTTAGATGGATCGTGGGGTCTCGGAATCTCTTGACCAATCGGTTGATGATTGATGACCAGATCTTCATACTTGCCGTGGTTGGTTAAACACAGAGCACCCAGGATATAATTTTTACCATCGACCTGGATTTGTCTTGAGGCAGATCCAATGCCTCCTTTAAGGTCATGACATTTCATGCCGCGACCGGCACCAACAGCCCCTTCTGGAAAACCAAAGTGTGCCTCTTCTAAGGCTTGTAAAACGTGTTTTTCTTGAATTGGCATTGAGCGGATATTATTAAGTTTTTGGTCATTGCATTCTAAAACGACTTGGTTAATGGTTCCGGTCGTATCCGCTATACAAGGATTTTGATTCAAGTTATAACGAATCGCTGCATTGAGGCAAGTTCCGACGGCAAAAGTATTGGATAGAATGATCGGACTTTCTAGTGAGCCCAGTTCATCAATTTGAACTAAGCCGACTGACTTTCCAAAGCCGTTAATGACATGGGTTGCAGCAGGAAACTTATTTAAGAAGGCATTACCTGGACCAGGGATGATTGCGGTGACCCCTGTTTGAATTTCTCCTTCGTTGAGTGTGACATGGCCCACTCTAACGCCGGGGACATCGGTTATTTTATTATATGGGCCGGGATTGAGATGGCCAATTTTAGGTAGAGTAATCGTCATCGATTATCAAACTCCTTTCTATTTTTCCTATTATAGCAAAGTCAATAAATATAAGGAAATCTAGTTAAGTAATCCTAGAAAAAGGAGATCCAGCTCATCTAATTATAGTTGTCAGACATTTATTATTTTTTTTAATAGATACAAAATGATTATTGGAGCGATAATTAACGACTTCATCTCAAAAGATAGGAGCTGACTAAAACTTTTATTAATATTTACAATATATTTTCAAGGCGGATTATTTGACGCAAGTAATCGCGCTTTATAAACTAGAGATAACATTGAAAGGAGTGGTTGCATGGCGAAAATGCAAGCAGCAAGATGGTATGGTGCGAAAGATGTTCGGATTGAAGAAGTAGAGGTTCCTAGTCCGAAAGAAAAAGAAATTAAATTGGCGATTAAATATACAGGGATTTGTGGTACGGATTTGCATGAATACTTAGCAGGACCTATTTTCATTCCTCAGGATCAACCTCACCCTATTTCAGGAATTAAAGCTCCTGTAACATTAGGACATGAGTTTTGTGGGGAAGTGGTTGAAGTAGGAGACAAGGTGGATCGTGTCAAAGTAGGCGATCGTGTTGTGATCGAGCCGATCATTGCACACAATGGGTTAATTGGTGATTATAATCTAGACCCTGATTTAAATTTTGTTGGTTTAGCAGCAGATGGTGGTTTTGCTGAGTATTGTGTGGTTGATGAACAATTAGCACACATAATCCCAGAAGGGTTATCTTATGAGCAAGCGGCTTTAACTGAGCCAGCTGCTGTTGCTCTTTATGCAGTTCGTCAATCTGCTATTAAAGCGGGTGATACAGCGGTTGTTTTTGGATGTGGTCCGATTGGCTTATTAGTGATTGAAGCCCTAAAAGCTGCCGGCGCCTCTAAGATTTATGCAGTTGAATTATCAACGGAACGCCAAGAAAAAGCAGAAGAATTAGGTGCAGTTGTCGTTCGTCCAAAAGCTGACCAAGATATGGTTGAAGCGATTATGGAATTAACGGATGGTGGCGTTGATGTTGCTTATGAAGTAACAGGTGTACCTGTTGTCTTGAAGCAAGCTCTTGCTAGTGTACGTAAAGCGGGTGAAGTGATGATTGTCTCTATTTGGGAAAAAGAAGCCAGCATCCATCCTAATGAATTTGCGATTGGAGAAAAAACAATGAAGGGAATTATTGGCTATCGTCATGTGTTCCCTAAGGTCTTAGAATTAATGGAGAATGGTTACTTCCCTGCTGATAAATTAGTCACACAAAAGATTAAAGTAGAAGATATCGTTGAACAAGGATTTGAAGCTTTGACCCAAGATAAGTCTCAAGTTAAGATCCTTGTCTCACCAAAATAATAAAGTTAACTATTTGTACTTTGTATTAGTTGTAATTACCGAGCGATTATAAAGTCAGAAATAGATATATGATTGGAAATTTCCATATCGAGAACCAAGCCATTTAAATGGCTAGGTTCTTTTTTTGAATCGTATTTAGTTCCCAGTTGAATGAATAGTGATGGGTTAGCTTCACTTCAATTGATGATCATTGTATGAATATTTTAAGTTATTTCTTCATTAGCTAGATTGTAGACTTGCAATGCTTAATATAAATTTTTACGATATAATGGAGTCATTGGATAGTAAGGAGCTAAATTATGAATAATTTAATGAAACAAATTTTTCGCTTTGTATTAGTTGGCGGAACAGCTACTCTTTTAGATATGGGGATTCTATATGTCTTGAACTATCTTTGGGGAGTAAACCATCTCATAGCGGCAACGCTAGCTTTTATTTTAGCGACTTTTTATAATTATGCGATGAGTATGCGTTTTGTTTTTATTTCCAAGTTTGATGCGGCGAGTCGTCACAAAGAAATCATAGCTTTTTTTGTTTTGAGTCTCGTTGGTTTGATTATTACGGTGGTTGGTTTGGCATTCTTTGTTGACTATTTAAATTTTGATGTCATGTTATCGAAGGTTTTAGTTGGTGTCGTGGTCATGATTTTTAATTTTGTGTCACGAAAAATATATTTTGAAGCATAGGAGGAGACCATGAAAGTCAGTATATTAGTCCCTTTTTATAATGAAGAGGAAATGATTGAAAAAATGCATCAAGTGCTATCAGACTATGTCAATCAGTTATCGGACTACGATTTTGAATTTGTGTATATTGATGACGGGTCAAATGATCAGACTTTGCCTTTAATGCGGTCGATTGCTCGAGCGGACAGTCGCGTTCGTTATTATTCCTTTAGTCGTAATTTTGGGAAAGAAGCTGGACTACTAGCCGGGCTAGACCATATGACTGGTGATTGTGTAATTATTATGGATGGCGATCTACAAAACCCCCCTTATCTGATCCAACCTATGCTCGAAAAATTCCAGGAAGGATACGACTTAGTTTCGGCAAAGCGTAACCGTAAAGGCGAAAAGGCAATTACAACATTTTTTGCCCATTCATTTTATAAAGTAGCCAATCATATGATGGAAGTGCATTTAAAGGACGGAGTATCGGATTTTCGTCTCTTGTCACGTCGAGCTGTCGAAGCTATTCGAAGAATGCCTGAATATAACCGGTTTTCCAAGGGGATTTTTGCATGGATCGGCTTTAAAGAAGCTGTGGTGGAGTATGATAACGAATTGCGTGAAGCCGGAACAACTAAGTGGTCTTTTAGGTCATCTCTCGATTATGCTTTGGATGGTATTTTATCTTTTTCAAATCAGCCGTTACGCTTAATTTTCGGACTCGGTTTATTTTGTATTGGTTTATTTATTCTGTATATATTATATTTGTTTGTCATGTATTTTGTGAATAAAGACCAAACCGTTTCGGGATATTTTACGACTATTTTTACCATTGTATTCTTTGGTGGAGTGCAGCTTGTTTCAATTGGGATTTTAGGAGAATATATTGGGAAAATTTTTTATGAAGTAAAACGTCGGCCCCATTACATTATTCAAGAAACTAATGTTGAGGAGGAAAAATAACATGAAAAAAAAGATTTCAATTTATTTGAGTACTTTTCTTGTGACTCTGGCTGTGATGATGTTGGCTTGGTATTTTAATGGGTTCTATCCCTTTGGCGTCAAGTCTTTTTTAGCGATTGACTTTAATCAGCAATTTATTGATCTGTATATTTTGCTTAGACGTGTTATCCATACGGGAGATTGGGGAGCCTTATTTTATTCTTTTACTAAGTCTCTAGGAGGAAATATGGTAGGGGCTTGGGCCTATTATTTATTAAGTCCTTTTAATCTATTTTACGTACTATTTCCAATTGAACGAATGATTGATGCGGTCTTCTTTTCCGTGTGGTTGCGCTATGGAGCGATGGCTCTATCGATGACGTATTATTTAATGAAACGTCATCAGGGAGAGACTAAACCCTTTTTAACGATAGCGATTGCTACAGCCTATGCTTTAAATGGTTTTGCCGTTTCTTATCAGATGACCCCTATTTTTATGGATGCTTTATGGCTTCTGCCATTAGTGATGGTTGGTTTAGAACGTTTTTTAGATGGGGAAAATCCCAAACAATATATCATTTTCTTGGCGCTAACTTTTTTGATCCAATACTATATGGCTTATATGATTAGCATTTTTATTGCTATCTATACTTTTTATTACTTATGGGTTAAGCATGTCCAAGAACCTCAAATTAATTTTTATCGGGAATCTTTGATCAAAATTCTTCAATTAGCAGCTTTTTCTTTATTAGCTATTGGACTTACAGGATTCATTCTTATTCCTAATATCTATAACTTAGTTTTTTCTAAAGGAGCACTTTCCTCTTCAATGGTTTTTGATTGGCATTTTCAGATTAATCCTTTAGATATTTTAGCCAAATACATGATAGGGGCTTTTGACAATGATTCTTGGTCAGCGGGTCCTAATCTACCTAATCTATATATGGGATCCTTAGGATTAATAGGTGTGTTTTGTTATTTTACTCAAAAAGAAAGATCATGGAAGCAAAAAGCAGGCTCAGCAATCGTTCTGTTAATCTTTTTCTTATCAATTTGTCATGAGTGGACCAGTAAAATATGGCACATGGGTCAAAACCCTGCGGGCTTCTTTTATCGTTTTTCTTGGATCCTTATATTCTATCTCCTGATTCTAGCTTTTCAAGGACTAAAACGGAGTAGTGTTAAGGATTGGCAAGTGATGACGGGGCTAGGAGCTTGGTTTATGGTGATGGTTATTGTCATGGCCGGTGATTATTCATTCTTATCGCCGATCCAGATTCAACTGTCTGCTTTGATTGCTGGAATTATGATGGTCGGTCTTTATTACTTTTCAAATGAGTTTTTAAAATGGGGACTAGTTCTTATATTGACTTTTTCAGAGTTAGGGGCTAACGTCTATTTTTCACAGGAAGATATTAATCATAATAATGCCTACAAGTTCCAAAATGCTTTGGCCACAATTGGCCAGGCAGTCGACCAAGTCCGTCCAGATCAACATGATTTTTATCGGATTAGCAAGACTTTTTATCGGTCTAAGAATGATCCTATGACCTTTAATTATCCAGGCTTAACTAACTTTTCATCATCTCTAGAGGGAGCGACTCGCGATCTGTTTGAACGTTTAGGGAATTCAGGTGTCGATGCGGCAATCTATTACTATGGCACGCCTTTAACGGATGCTTTGCTTTCCGTAAAGTATTTGATTCAAAATGAACCTTTTTATTCGGACGATCAGGCGGTCATTGACCAAACATACGTTTTTCCGACAGATGTGACTCGCTTTGATTTAGTCAGTCAAGATCATGAAATTGGCAAAACTGATCGCTTTACTCTTTATCAGGTTCCGGATAGTTTACCTATTGCTTATGGGGTAAATGAAGCAACGGTTCGTCTAAATTTATTAGATAATCAACCAATTATGAATCAAAATCTGATCGCTCAAACAATGACTCAAAGTGTTGATCCTTTCTTTGAAGAAGTGCCGGTTGATTGGCAAACGCAGGACGTTAATCTTGGAACAACAGCTGAAGGCCATCAAATCTATACTCGTAAAGAAGGAAGTGAAACTGGTGAAATTAGCCTTCATTTCACTCCTGAAACAGATGATCCTTATTTTATTAAGATACCGCGAAGTTTATCGACCTATCTTAATGAGGTAACTCTTAGCCTGAATGATCAATCCTTTGCTTATCGTTCAAAATTTACCAATGACCAAGTTTTCAATGTGGCCTCAGGGGCAAAAGGGCTTGAACAAACTTTTAAAATTGCTTTAAAAGCAGACCGCCAATTTGACCTGACCCAATTGAAACTATATCGTATGGATACCAAACGAGTTAAGGACTTGATTCAATCCCATCAAGCTGAGGGACTCGAGGTGAGCGAATGGGGTTCTAATTATGTCACAGGTCAAGTCCATATTGATCACTCCGATTATTTACTAACATCGATTCCTTATGATGAGGGATGGCGAGTTAAGATCGATGGACAAAGCGTTCAAACGATTAAAGCGTGGGATGCCTTATTGGCTTTCCCAATCAATCGGGGTAACCACCAAGTAGAATTAACTTTTATTCCAAAGGGCCTTATCCTTGGGGTGGGTATTTCCATAATTTCAGTTATTACATTAATTATTTGTTCAATTTATCGTGGAAAGATTAGACCGCGTCAGATTAAAAAGGAGGCAGACCATGCCTGAATTACCTGAAGTTGAAGCTGTTAGACAAGGGTTAGATCGTTTAGTGACGGGTCGCACGATTGAACATATTCAAGTATTATGGCCACGAATCGTTGATGCGAGAACGTCAGAGGAAGTCTCTGGGTTTGAAGCTAGTCTTGCAGGCTCAACCATTCAAAAGGTGTCTCGCCGTGGCAAGTACTTACTCTTTTATTTGGATGATGGTATTCTGGTGTCTCATCTAAGAATGGAAGGAAAATTCCATTTTTTTCCGCAAGTGAACTCGGCTGATTTGCCTGCTCATGTTCATCTTAAATGTTATTTTACCGATCAATCATTGTTGGTTTATCAAGATGTCCGTAAATTTGGACGTTTTGAACGACTTGAATTGGGTCAAGAGGCTGAATTCTTTGCGAATAAAAAGATAGGTCCAGAGCCCACGGCTGATTGCTTTTTATTGTCGGATTTTATGGAATCTTTAGCTAAGTCACAGCAAATGATTAAGCCGGCTTTACTGAGTCAGCGTCTGGTGGCTGGCTTAGGGAACATCTATGTTGATGAATGTCTATATCAAGCTGGAATTCATCCGGCAAGGCGAGCAAAAGACTTAAGAAACAATCAAATAATACAGTTGCATCAAGCGATTATTGAGACGATTCAGTCTGCAGTAGAAGCTGGAGGATCCTCAGTTCGAAGTTATCGAAATGCCTTAGGCGAGGCTGGACATTATCAGGATCAGTTGAAGGTTTACCAGCGACAAGGGCAAGCTTGCCTTCGTTGTGGACATGAGATTCAAAAAATAAAGTTAGCTCAGAGAGGAACTCATTTTTGCCCGCATTGTCAAAGATTGGGGGAAGAAAATTAATGCCCTTCGTTATCGGAATAACAGGTGGAATCGCATCAGGGAAATCCACAGTAGCGGCCTATCTTAGACAACTTGGCTATCACGTTATTGATAGCGACCAGGTTGCGCATGACTTGATGAATCAAGCTCCTTTATTAGAGACCTTAAGTCATACTTTTGGTGATAGAATTGTGGACGATCGTGGTCAACTTGACCGGAGGCAATTAGCCTCAATCGTATTTAGTGATCCTAACTCCTTGGAAACTTTGAACCAATTAACGCACCCGCATATTTTTGAACGACTGCAAGCAATGTTGGCAGAAGTTCAAGCAGAGTTGTGTTTTTTGGAAGTTCCTTTGTTGTACGAATCCGGACGATTAGAATTATATGATGAAGTGTGGTTAGTTTGGTTGGATGAAGCGAGTCAATTAGAACGATTGATGAAGAGAAATGGCTATTCCTATCAGGAGGCCAAAAGTCGAATCGATAGTCAATGGCCCTTAGAAAAAAAGCGCCAGTTAGCTGACCGAGTTATTAATAATCAAAATGGCTATTTAGAAATGAAAAATCAAGTCAATCAAGCCTTACAAGGGCTTATAAATAAGTTATAATAGATTCTATAAGGGTTAGTAGAGAGGGGGGGCTTTGATGGAATGCCCAAAATGTCATCAATCGCAGCTGAAAGTGATTGATTCAAGACCAGATGACTCCGCGAATGCTATTCGTCGCCGTCGTGAATGTTTAGCTTGTGGCTATCGTTTTAATACCTATGAACGTATTGAACGACGACCAATATTAGTGATTAAACGTGATGGGATGCGCGAGGAATTTAATCGCGATAAATTATTAAGAGGGATCGTTCGGTCGGCCGAAAAACGACCAATTACGGGTCAACAGATGGAAGACTTAGTAAATCAAGTTGAGACACAAATTATTGAACAGAATCAATCAGAAATTGAAAGTAAGCAAATCGGTGAATATGTGATGCCTTTATTGTTAGAGTTAGATGAAGTGGCCTATATTCGATTTGCTTCTGTCTATCGTAAGTTTCAATCGAAGGAGATGTTCATTAAGGAACTCGAAGCCTTAGATACTAAAAAGACGGAGAGCCCGACAACGCCTGTAGAACTTGTGAAGGATGAAGATGAATGATTAATCCATATCAAGCTTATCGGGTAAAGACTCAAAATCAGTTAGGGCCAAGCCAATTGCAAGTGTTAACACAGCTATATCAACCTTTTATGGGAGGACTAGCTTTGAGTCTGTATTTGACCTTAGCGAATCAACCCTTAGAGGCGCTTAATTGGTCGACGCGTCAATTGCATGCAGTGTTAATCAGTCAAATGAATGTGGGGATTAAGGATTTCAATCAAGCACGAGTAAACCTTGAAGGAGCAGGCTTGCTAGAGACATATCGAGATCAATCTTCTCATTCGAACCATGATCGGCAAACCATTATTTATGAATTGAAATGGCCTTTGTCTTCTGAACGTTTTTTTAAGGATCCTCAACTTTCTCTGGCTTTGTTTAACCAGATTGGGGATCAGGCTTACTTCAATCTGATCAAACAGTGGATTAATCAAAGTGATTTAGAAGACAGTTGGCGTCCCATGACCCTTGATTTTTCCTCGGTTTATCACGTGGGGAATCAAAGTAATCGGTTAGGAGAGATACAAGAAGCTGTTCAAGGCTTAGATTTTAAAGATCGATCAGGTTTGCAGATAGATCCTTTGAGTTTACAAGATCTATCCTTTAACTTTGATTTGTATTTACAGATTTTGTCTACCAAGTCGATGAACATGGATCATTTAACTCAGGCTGTTTTATTACAAATAGCTAGTTTGAGTCAGTTCTATCAACTAGATGAAGCAGCGATGGCTCAGGTAACTTATTTAGCTCAAAATCCTATTTCAGGACATATTAACTTGGTGGATTTAAAAACATATGCACAAAAGCAGGTTTTCTTTAAGCAAGAGCGGAAAAAACCAGAATTGACTATTCAAGATCAACCTTTGGTTATTGATCCCCAGCTAAAAACGAATTATCCTCATTTCTCAGATAAAGAATTGGAGATCGTTACTCTTTGTCAAAGTTTAAGTCCAAAAGAATTTTTACAAAGGGTAAAAGTAGCAGCAGGAGGCTTTGCGACGTCTTCTGAATATCATTTTGTTAAAGAATTGCAAAAAAATTCTTCGCTGTCTAATGGCGTGATTAATATGCTGATTTATTATCTGATTGCATTAGAGAAAAAGGCAACCTTTGAGAAGGGGTGGTCTGATCGCATCGCTAATGAATGGCAACAAGCTGGTCTTAAGGATCCTGCCCAGACTTTAGATTACTTGCATAAAGCGCAGGAAAAGAAGAAAGACAAAGCAAAAAATGACTTTAGAACTGCTAAATTTAATAAGTACTCAAGGCGGTCTAAGCGTCAGGAAAAACTCCCTTCATGGTTAGCTACATCAGATCCTAACAAGCATGGAAGTGAAGAGTCACCATCGACCGATAAGCAAACGAATTCGGGGGTTGAACTATCAGAAGATGAGATTCGGCAGCGCCTACAGGCGATTTTAAAAAAGGAGGGGAGATAGATGCAAAATATTGGACAGGTAATGGATCAGGTGTTGAAGCGTTTGCCTCAAGCTGGATCGAGTCAAGCGATTTTTCAATCTTTGCTTTCTTTTGAACCCATTCAACGGTTTTTGAATGAACACCCAGAAGAGATAACAACTCAAATGATTGTTAATAGTTTGTCGAAATTAAATGAATATAAGTTAGAATGTGAGGCACTTGCTGCAGGAAAGCCGGGTCAAAACCCTGGGTTTCAGCCTAAATTATTTTTGAACGCAGGGTATATTGACTGTCTCTTATACA
>OJLW01000923.1_pt1 | contig 12233 bp, 11 predicted proteins | sample 1597021 | NCBI WGS metagenome assembly OJLW01 (sample SAMEA3904676, study PRJEB24821) | metagenome | biome: Builtin; feature: hospital; material: surface | place: USA | collected 2013-06-03
CGCCCCTTGCCCGCCGCGCCTGTACCCGTCCCGCCACGCGCCCGCCTCTCGTACCCGCGCCCCGGCACGCCCCACCTACCCCTCTTTCCGTTCATATGCAGGGCTCGATATGCGTAATCCCTGGTCACAGCGTTTCGGCTCAAATCGCCCGATTTTTCCGAAAACGCCCTCACCTGCAGTTACGCATATCGAGCCCTGCACATGAACAAATCCGCCGCGCCGCACCCGCGCCGCACGCGCGCAGGCGCCCTACGCCAGCGCGTCCCAGAGCGCCGTGTTGGTTTCCTGCCAGAGGGGTTTGGCCCAGTCGCCGAAGTCGCGGTCCGTGAGCACCACGCAGGCCTGGTCGCCGGCGACCCACAGGTAGGTGCCGGCCATGCCGAAGTGGCCGACGGTGTCGGCGGGCATGCCGTCGCCGGTCCAGTGCGGGGACTTCTCCCCCTTGATCTCAAAGCCGAGGCCCCACGGGCAGGGCTTTTGCATGCCGTAGCCGGGGACGACGCCGCGCAGGTCGCCGAACTGATTCGTAAACGCCTCGCGCACCGTCGACGGGTCAAGCAACCGGGGCTCGAGCAGTTCGGCGGCGAAGCGGGAAAGGTCCGCGACGGTGGAACGCCCGCCATGGCCCGCCGATCCGTAGATCTCGGTCGCGGTCATGCCGAGTGGTTCAAAGACGCCTTCGCGGGCATAGTCGGCAAATGTGATGCCGGTGGTTTCCTCGACAATGTCGGCGAGGATTTCGTAACCGGCGGACGAGTAGATGCGGCGCTCCCCCGGTGCCTTTTGCGGTTCGCGGGAGTCGAAGCCGACGCCGGCTGCGTGCGAGAGGAGGTGGCGGATGGTGGCGTTTTCGGGGCGGGCGTCGTCGTCAAGCGAAAATGCCCCTTCTTCAACCGCGAGGAGCACAGCGTACGCGGAGAGGAGTTTGGTCACGCTGGCCAGTTCGAAGACGCGCGCGGTGTCGCCGAACGACGCCTCTTGCCTACCGACGAGCGCGCCCGCCACATTGTCAACCGGCCAATCCTGGAAAAACTTCTCGAGCTGCATGGCCCCACCCTACGTGGCGCGTGGAGCGCGTTTCTAGTCGTTTCTGGCTTGCACAGCCGCGGCGCGAACCTGTTCGAGCTTGCGTAAATTCTCCGACGAGATCATGCTCGGATCGGCGATTACGGGGCGTTTCGGATCTAAGAGAGGACATCGGACAGATTGTGGTTTCATGAGAAATATGGCAAACCCGGCAGATGACCTTTACGAGATCTTCTTGGAGTGGAAGAAGGAATTCGAAAGCCTCCCTGAGTCCAACCATCCGAGCGTATGGGAGGCGCGAAAGTTGGGGCGCCGAAATAACTCCCCCATGGGAGGTTGGAAAAAGCAACGTCAAGCAGCGCGCTGCCTAGAAGCAATCGACGCAATCATCGATCAAATGGAGAAGGAGGGCGACGATGTCTCCAGCGAGCGCGCATACTTTAATGATTGGGTAGCAGCGGTATTCGCATATCCCGATGGGTGGCGTCAAAAATCTGCCGGAGTACCAGAGCAGGCCCTTACATCTCTGGGCATGTTCAGAAATAACGCGCGGCGCATCCTACCTGACGTCGGACCAGACTTTATAGAGCAGATTCGCAGAGACCTCGAGGAGGAACCCTCTTTGACCCCTCCCCCGGGGAGCTATCCGGCGGATCTATTTGCCTATTTCACGCGGGTCCGTGCGCATTTGAAGCACTGCATCGATAATTACGAGGCCACAAATAGCTTCGACCTACAACAGGCAGCCGAACACTACCGCGCTGCTGTGTTCATGATGTCAAACGGACATTTTGTTACAAATCCTGCCGACTGGGGCCGGTTCGCGGTGCGCGTATACGGATGGAACCTTGGTCGGAGATTCGGCAATCGCGTATACGACGAGGGCGCAAACGAACTCGCAAAACAGACTGTGCGTCAGTTGACCTCGGCCGTGAAGATGCTCACAACGGGTCAGTAGCGAACGTGGGCAATGCCACCCACGGTAAGCAAATCGAGCCAGGCGATCGCTGTTAGCAACTTCCCCGGCCTTCCCAGTCCAACTTCTCTCACTTCATGAGGAGCCCTATAGTCATGAGTCTGAGAGCATTCGTAACCCAAAGGTCTAAATTGCCGTAGCCACGAATCGGCCAGATAGCTCGCCGACGGGTCGAAACCACCTAAACCCTTCCACGCGTTAATCATCTTATCCCCCCAGAATTTAAAAACCCCGCCAATCCGTAGATAGCGGGGAACTATGTGAGCGAGTATACCGTTTTGGGTTCGTCTGTCAACCCTTTCGGCTATCCAACCTAAAACGGCAGCGCAGGCAGCGTGACGCCCGGGATCATGCCCTCCGCGCCAGCACCCACGGCGCCGAGTACGCCGAGCAGCGTCACGACAATCAGCGCGATGTGGTTCGGGGCGAGGGCAAGGCTTATCGACGACGGCGCCACCGGCATGACCCTATTCACATCCTTGCCGCAATCCGCGTAACGCTGCGCGGTGTACGAGGCAGCGTTGGCAAGGTAGGCGGCCTCGGAGTGGCTAAACGGGCTGTCGGCGGTGACGGTCAAACCCCGCGAGGAGTGCTTCAGGTCGTCAAGCATCAGCGCGCTTGAGGTGTCGGTGACGCCGGGTTCCCAAAGTTTGGCGTCGTCGATTTGGGTGAGTGTGCCCCAGCCGTTCTCGCCGATGTTGGCACGCAGCTCGGTCTGCTTCTTCTCCCACAGGGCAAGCGCGTCGGTGCGAGAGCCGTTGTAGAAGGTGAGGTCGTCGCCAAGTACGCCCGCGGCCAGCGCCGGGACCTGGTCGGCGTTGTACTCAATGAAGCACTTACCCGGCGCGGCCGGCGCTGCAACGGCAACCGGCACCGACGCAGCAGAAACAACAGCAACCAGCGAGCAAACCACCAAAGACTTACGCATAGCCAGAAACCTTAGACCACGAGTGGCTACTGCGCCCAGGAAATGCGGACGTCAAAATCTTCCTGCTCGGTGCCTTGTACGAGCGCGGCGATGTGGCTGCGTACGAGGTGTTCGGTGCGCTCCCGCGCGCGGTCCAACAAACCCTGCGACACGGCCTTGTCGCGCGCGGCTTCCTCTTGGCCGGCGATGAAGGTGGTGACGTCGTCGACACGAATTTGGTTGATGGGGTTCATGGACTGGTCGTAGACCTGCACGCTGTCGGCGTTGATGTGGGCGCTGAGTACTTCCACGGGCGGCAGCACGACATCAATAGCGCCAGAGCCGACCGAAACGTCGATGGCGGCTGTGTCGCGGATGCCGGCGGTGACGCGGCCGTCGTAAGTAACAAGGAAGTTGCGGCCGGTAAACGGCACGCGCAGTCCGAGCACCTCGAGGCCTTTTTGGTCGAACTTGCCCACGTCGGAGAAGACGTATTCCTCCACGGAGAGTTCGGCGATGTCTTCGAACGACGCCCCGATGGTGGTGGAGTCCACCCGCGTCTCCCCCATGCCGAACACGGCCGGGCGCAGCATGACAAGCAGCAGCCCCACAACCGCCAGGACGGCGATGACGGAGGTAATGACGGAGGTCACAACGGCGCCACCGCGGCGTGGGCGGCGCGGCGCGAGGTGTAGTTCTTGGGCGGTACTCACATCCGGCGATCTTAATTGCACCCCCACAGTCGGATGGTTTGTACACTCGTTGGAACCTTTGGGCGTACGCGGCTGAAGGATGTACCTGGCCACCGCACGGAAGAGATAACGATGACCGGTTCCACGCGTATCGACGAAACCCGCGCCGACAAGCAGCGCGAAGAAAAACAAAACCAGAACCAGCACGACGGCATGACCGGCTTCCTCGGCTGGATCGAGCGAATAGGTAACAAGCTGCCGGATCCGTTCTGGCTGTTTGTCATTTTGAGCGGCGTTGTTGTCGTCTCCTCATGGATTGCCAGCAAGGCGGGCCTCTCCGCCATCGACCCCGCCTCCGGCGAAGAGATCCACGTTGAAAGCCTGCTGACCGGCGAGAACATCTCGCGCATGGTCACGGATGCGGTGGAGAACTTTATCGCGTTCCCGCCGCTGGGTGTGATCCTGGCGGTGATGCTTGGTGTCGCCGTGGCGGAGCAAACCGGCTTGCTAGCGGCGATGGTGCGCGCGATGGTGGACAAGGTCAGCGGCAAGATGCTGACGTTCATGGTCGCGCTTGCCGGCGTGACCGGCTCGATCGCCTCGGATGCGATTTACGTGATCATCATTCCGCTGGGCGCGATGGCGTTTCATGCGGTTGGGCGCTCGCCGGTGGTGGGTGCGATGGTGGCGTTCGCGGCGTCGTCGGCAGGCTTTAACTCCTCGTTGATCCTGAACATTACGGACTTGCTGCTCGCCGGCATTTCCACCTCGGCGGCGCAACTTGTCGACGCCAACTACGAGGTCTCCCCTCTTGCCAACATCTTCTTCGTCATCCCGTCCGCCATTGTGCTGGCGCTGGTGATCACTGCGGTGACCGAGTTTTATGTGGAGAAGAAGGCGCAAGCGCTTATCGACGACGACCACATCGACGAAGACGAACTCCAAATCAACGACTCCGCCCAGCCGGACGATTCCCACCTGACCGACGACGATGACCTCTCACTCACCCCACTGGAGCGCAAGGGCCTCGCGTGGGCCGGCGTGACGCTGGTGCTCGCACTCGTCGCCTACTTCGTCCTGCTGCTGGTCCCGGCCTCCCCGTTCGCACGTCCGGAGGAGGGCTTCATGGAATCGCCCTTGATCCGCGCGATTGCCGTGCCGATCACCCTGATCTTCTTTGTCACCGGCCTGGTCTACGGCCTGATCGTGGGCACCATCAAGGAGGCCGCGGACCTGCCGAAGTTCATGGCCAAGGGTCTGGAGTCCATGCTGCCGATCTTGGTGCTGTTCTTCGCCGTCGCCCAGTTCCTGGCGTACTTCCAGTGGTCCAACCTGGGCCCCTGGACCGCCATCAAGGGCGCGGAGCTGCTGCAGGCGTGGAATCTGCCCAACGCGGTGCTGTTCCTCGCGTTTGTGGTCATGGTGGCGCTGATCAATCTGTTCATCACCTCCGGCTCCGCCCAGTGGGCGCTGATGGCGCCGGTGGTGGTGCCGATGATGATGTACGTCAACGTCTCCCCCGAGGTCACCCAGATGCTGTTCCGTATCGGTGACTCCCCGTCGAACATCATCACCCCAATGTCGCCCTACTTCGCACTCGCCCTGACGTTCCTGCAGAAGTACTACAAGAAGGCCGGCGTGGGCACCCTGATGTCGCTCGCCCTGCCGTACTCGCTGTGCATGCTGGCGGGTTGGTTCATCTTCTTCATGATCTGGTACTTCGCCGGCATCCCGCTCGGCCCCGGCTCCCCGATGGGCTACGAGGTATAGTCAGTACCGCACGACATTAAGCGCTGGGTGTTATGCCCAGCGCTTTTGGTTTGCGACGAGCGACCTACCGGTAATACGCCGTGTCGCAACGGTTGTTGTCCGCGTAGTCAATCAGTTCCACATACGCGTGCCCGACTGGCAGATCCCAAACTTTTTGGAAGTACCGCTCGCCGCGGAGCACCTTGAATTCCCCGTCTGGGTTACGAGGTATATCTAGGGGCGAGCCTGCCTCCCGGGATTTCCCGGGTTCTTCCGCCTGGTTAACCACAGCTTCCTGCCAGAACACTTGTTCTAATCGCCGACGGGAATGTCCACACCGTGCGCTACTTTCAGGTCCAAACCCAACCAGGCTGGAAGGAGCCACCATGACCATGCCATCCCCCACCGAGAACACGACCACCATTCCGCCCAACGAGGCGAAAGGCTACCTCGCAAAACGCGACATCGACGCTGACTATCTAGCCACTGCCCTCACCGAGGGGCTAGCGCAGCGACGAAACTGCCAGATCTACCATCCCGTTACTGCCCCTGGGTTCTACCAGTGGTCCGAGACCAACTTCGCCATCCGAAAGTTCCACTGCGAAGGCAACAACTGGAAGTTAGCAAATCCGGACAACCGCCCGCTGCTAGTCCACGTTGATAACCAAATGAAGTTCGTCGCAGCCGCTGGCAATTCAGCTACCGGACTCCGAGACGCTGCACCAGGTTTGGCGCGGAGAAAAGGGGTTTCCACTATCCAGTCGGTCAACGCCTCTAACCAGCTACAGATAGGACTTGGTGTTTTTACGCCTGCAGCTCATTCGCTTGACGCCCGTCACACTCCCCCGCCAGGTGAATGGCTACTTCTGTACTTTTATGATGAGGAACACCAGGAACTCCGGAGCGAATTCTCTCGTCCGGCGTCGATCTCCAAAGACGGAGAAGTCGAAGCATGGGACGTTAGAGTTCTGTTCAAGCCGATTCATCCGGATTTCGCTATGACACAGCCAGATCTTTTCGGGACCGAGGACGATGACATTGATTTCACAATCTCGCGAGCGAGCGGAAACTAACTCCGCCCGCATCTCGCCGTCCCGAATTACGGTCGCGCGGCTGCGCCGAGGCCTCACAAAAGCGGAGCTGGCTGCAGATCTCGACATTGCCCCGGCAACCCTTTCTCGCTGGGAGAACGAAGGGCCACCACCTTCCCGCACAGAACCGCTCCTCAAGCGCCTTGAATCAGCACTCGGCTTTACCGACGGCTACTTCCTCTCCGAGGAACTCGAGGTCCCATCGATGGACGCCACACTCTTTCGAGCCGGCAGCCGCGCAACGCAGCGGCAGAAAAGCGTTGCAATCGCATCCGGGGCAAACGCCGGCACGCTCTTGGCGTGGCTTCGCAGCAACTTCAACTTCCCAGAACCCAACCTCCCGGATCTGACCGGATTTACGCCTGCGGAGGCAGCCTGCCACGCGCGTACGATCTGGCAGCTCGGCGATAGACCAGTTCCAAACTCAGTTCAGCTCGCCGAGTCGTGCGGCATCGCCGTCATGGGCCTTCCACCGGCAGCCTCTGCGGTGGATGCATTTTCCATGTGGGATGGCGAGCAGCCGTTTATCTTCCTCGCTCGGCGCCGCACGCCCGAAGGCGCCCGCTTCGATCTCGCGCATGAATTGGGCCACCTGCTACTCCACAGCACCGACGAGCCACGCAGCGGAGCACGCGAAGAGGATGAGGCCAACCAGTTCGCTGCCGATTTCCTCATCCCACCCGGCATAGTTCATGCGCACCTCCGGCTGCACCCGAGCCTCGATGACATCCTCCGCCTCAAAACCGCGTTGAAAGTGTCAGCCATGGCCATGCTTCGCGCCGCGTACCACCACGGCAAGCTCAGCGAGCGGGAATATCACTTCCACCTGACGACCCTCTCCGCGCGCGGTTTCCGCACCGACGAGCCGGGCAGCACACTGCAATACGAACGCTCCCGCGTCTTCGATTACGTGCTTTCCCCCGAAAGTGGCGCCAGCATCGCGAGCATCGCTGACGAAACACAGCTGCCGCCACAGGACCTGCACGCCCTCATGCTCAGCGCCCACCCCCACACGGTCTCGAGCGCTGCCTCGGCAACCAGCGCCCCGGCCCGCCCAACACTTCGCGTAGTGCGATGAACTACACAACGATCCATGCACCCGCCACCGTTTCCCCTCAGACCATGAGTAAGAGGTGATTCTCAGTGGCAGATAGAAGCTGGGCTGCTCGTAACAACCACAAACGCAAACCTCACTCGTTGCAAAATGAACCCTTCCACGAGCGAACCACCGACCCCCGCCAAGCGGTGCGCGATGCCCTCGACGAGGAGATGCGGTCCCGCCCCACCACAATGTGGCAAGCGTTTTGGGACGGTTTCAGGCGCGCATAACCAGTCGGCTCCTCGCGCCTACCTCCCGTAAAGCGATGCCAAAAGGAGCTGCACAAGCAAGTGCACCGTGGTGACGGCTGCATGACGGCCAACCTGCTCATCAAACTCCTCGATCGATGCGTACTCAGTGCCTACTTTGCGGCTTGCCCGTGATACAGCTTGCTGTATCTGTTCCATCGTGAATTTCGGCTTCGCGGTTTTAGTGAATGTTGGCCAATGCGCTTTCAGCGCCGTTTCGACCTCTTTCTGCGAGCGCACCCCCTTTGCTTCGGCGTAATGAAGAAGCAGCCACACCTCAAAGGCGGGAACGCTGAACGCCACGCCTCTGTCCTTTCGCTCGGCTGCCCATTGAAATACCTCGCCAAGCTGCTCTGGTGTTGCGGCGTCCTCGTCAAGCACCACCCAGGCTTGGTCACCTGGCTGCAAGTCCTTAGACCGTTTAAGTTGGGCCAACCAGTCATCTGCCGTTCTCAGCAGCGCAGGAGGATCGGGCTTATCGCCTTGCCGCACTTCAACTTTGACCGACTTGTCCCGAAAGCAATCCATCTCAAAATAGTTCTTTTCGGTCACGCCCTCTGTGACGATTAAGAACACTGCCTTGAGCGAGCGACTGTTTGCAGATGCGGCTTTCCCCCGGAACTTATTCTGCCGAGCGGATCGAACATTCCTACTATTCATCCGGGAACTCCAGCGGTTTGATCGATGGCACTCCACCGAAGCGACCGTTCAGGTAACTCTTCCTCAGGTCGGTTACCTTGCGTGGCCCCTTGAAGTCCGAAAGCACGCTGGATTGCGTTTGGCCGAAGCGGTCCTTTTCGATCACCCATATTTCATCGCGTCGGAGCAACTCTGGGTCCATGAGCAGAAGATCATGTGTGGTGAATAGCAGCTGTACCCGACTGTTTTCATTCGAGTTTGCGAGAAAGCCGCCAATAAGTGCGCGCGAGAGCTCAGTATGAAAATTCCGGTCCAACTCATCCACGACGAGAACCGCCTCCGTACCAGCAGATGCCAGCTTTGAGAAAAAGCCCAACAGACGCGCTGCGGATTGCGTGCCATCAGACTCGTCTCGCCATTTCAAAGCTCGGCTTTGCCCTGGACCCGACGAGTGCATCAGGGAAATGCGTTCAGCACTCATCTCCCCGTCTTCCAGGCGTACGGTGAAGCGACCAGCAGGCAGCTCAACATCGATTGGGTTATCCGGATACTGGCGTAAGAGTTGGTCAATCTCTTTCCCACGCTCGGCGCTCATGCCTATCGACGACAACGGCACCGGCTCAGCCTGCACACCGGTGATTCCCGCATCAATCTGCGTGATCACTTCTTTCCAACCTTCGGAGAAGGACATCGTGCTGGATCTGTCAATCACACCTGCCGGGATAACCAGTACTGTCTGCAAGAACACAAGCACAACATCAAACAGGCCCAACCGAAGTTCCTGCGGGAAACGAGAGAGGTTCGCTTCGCTCGCAAACGAGGCTAGCGGCACTTTTTCCGGCACTGATGCCAAAAGCGCGCGGGCCTGGGCGACCTCAGTCGGATACACTGACTCCTTCTTATCCAGGAGCGGGAAATAAAACTCATCGCCACTGCGCTCGAAGATATCTACTTCGTCGCGCGAGCGGTACTGTGTTAGCCGCTCCGCGACGACACGGTGTGCGTCATAGCGGAGGATGTACTCGTAGATAACATCGTCCACAGAAAACAGAATCTCGAAACTCGTTGGCTCCGCATCCGCCTCGGGCTTGAGTTTGAAAGGGTCATACGGCATCGACTCCGACGGCCGCGGCGGATCTGTAACGATGTGTCGCAGGACGATCAGCGCCCGTACAAACGTTGATTTACCGGCAGCGTTTGCACCAAACAGCGCCGCTACTGGATTCACCCGTTTGCCGTAACGACGTTTCAGCTCAGGGCAGCGCTCGCGATGGACCTGCTCCCGGGTGGCGACCATATTTATCGACGCAGGCGCATAAACCGAGCGAAAATTTCCGATAGTTAAATCGAGCAACACAGCAGTCCCCAACACAATTCCATTTGACACACTTTTCTTGCATCTTATGTGAAATTAGCTGATCCGAAGGTAGACTCGACCACCACATGAAACAAACACACATAAGTGTGTTCTGTCAGCGAACCTCTGAGAATCACATCACACGCTGAAGTAACGCTTTGCGCCCTCACAAAGGCGCGATTTAGCACTGCTACCCAGCACTCACTGAAACGCTACCGGAAAGCCATGCGACCGCGATCAGCTACGCGGTTGCAACAGTAGTGCCACTACACAGCCCAAAATCACCAGAGGTTGTGATTATCACGGCTACGGACTCAGCGGCCTAGAAGTATTCGACCGCAGAAAGAACAGAACTTTGAAGACACAATTCACCTCTGGGAAAGATCAATCGCAACATAGCCCGTAGAAACCACGCCCTCGCCAACTTCACGTTTAAACTCCCCCACTTCAGGCTCTCCCCTCTCAAGAATCTTGCGCGCCCAAACTGGCGCATCCGCACTCAGAAGCTTCTCGATTCTCGGGTTTAACCGCACCTTTCTCGCCGTCCCTGAACCAGCACTACTCTGAACGAAATGCGCGAGGTGCTCGAGAGGAAAATGGGAAGACACCAAATCGATGGGCGTGGGTTTCGCCAGAGTTGTCATCATGTTTTCGTCCAGACACAAAGAAATACCTGCAGGGGTTACCTCAGGAGCAAGATGTGGATATCCCAAAAGGCAGCACGAAGACCAACAGGTAACTGGAGCTGTATATCGTTTAGTCAAATCACAAGCCCCAAAAGGATTTCTATGCACTGTATTGCGAAATACGGGGACATCTTCGTTATATAAGAGCATGCCAGGGGTGAGTTTGCGACCGCGTACTCGTGACTGTGTTTTACACCAATAAATTAACTCTGCGTTTTTGGTGGCGTTCCAATATTCGTAGCGCCAAGTTCCGCTTCGCCACTGAAGGGATTTGGCTTGTAACACTAGATTAAGCCAGGAATTTGGAGATAATTTGATAACTAGCTCAAGGTCCGCCTTTGAATGAAAACTCTCCAACTGTCGCGAATGAAGAATTGCACCAGCATTAAAGCCATTTACAAATCTATTTGCCGTCACCAACCTGCGGATAAAGTTGAGAGTTGTCGCTTCCTCGGCCATTCGAGCAGACTTGAGGTTCAGATTCTTATCCAACTCAAAACATCGCGACCGCAAGACATAAGCATCATTAATGGCGGCGGCAGAAATGCCCTTAAGTATTTCTGCATTCCGATCTTCAAATTCCTGCACGGTTGCCTACCTTCGAAAGAAGACGTTGTCCCGCAGCGCGTGGGCAATCTACCACTCGAGTGCTGAGAGCCCCTAACCCCTACGCCCCAATCTCCGCCGGCGCACACACCGGCACCTCGCGCATGAACGCCTCCGGCGCACCCTGCTGGCGCAATTTGATGCCGTTGTAGCACGCCTGCGTCATGCCCGTTCGCTTCGTGCCATCCGCCGGAATCTTGGCCCACTTGCCGTCCGTGTTCTTGAAGAACAGGATCCAGTCCGTACCCTTCGCTCCCGCAACGGCCCACTTGCCGTCACAGAAGTTCACCGACGTACCAAACCCTGCCGGCCACTCCGGCACAACCGCGTCAAACGCAGCTGGCGAGCACGAGTTCCCCGCCGGCTTCGCCTTCTGCTTCGGCGCAAGCGCAGGCACCGACAGCGCCGACGCGATCGCGGCAAGCCCACCAAGCACCTGAGCATTCAGCGGCTCCGGCAGTTCCAGCCACCCCTGCTGCACCGCAACTGCCCCACCAATACCGACGGCCGCCAGGACACCCAGCGAGATGCCCACAATGGCGCCATTGCTTAACGACGACCCCTCATCCCCCGCCGTACCTTCCTCCCGAGTAACAGCACTATCGCCTTGCGACGCGCTACTTTCCGCTAACGCATACGGAGCAATAACAGCAGAGGTTGATACGGCGGCAGCGACGCCGAGAGCAAGCATCGGTTTCTTCATGTCGCCCACCCTACTCACCATCACCGCTTATGTCGCGGGAAACAGCGCAATTCCCCACACTCCAAGCGCAACCGCCGCAGCGATGAGCAACCACCACACCACCCCACGCGGCCGACGAAACCAACGGTTCGCCACAAGCCACACCACCGACGGGATGATCAGCGCCAGGCCCAAGAAAACCAGCGCACGCCAATCCTCAAAGCGCGGCGCCGTGAGCATGAACACCACGCCCAACCCAATAAGGCCACCAGCAAGTGCGTGTGGACGAACCCCACCAACAGGAATAATCATAACCGCCACAATAACGCACAATTACCCGCATTGACCAGGCGATTTTGCACCTACAACAATCCACGCTATTGTTACATCTCGTTGCACAGCAATGAGCAACACAACAAAATATTCCTCCATAGCTCAGTTGGCAGAGCATTCGACTGTTAATCGAAGGGTCACT
>OJLW01000924.1_pt1 | contig 12226 bp, 20 predicted proteins | sample 1597021 | NCBI WGS metagenome assembly OJLW01 (sample SAMEA3904676, study PRJEB24821) | metagenome | biome: Builtin; feature: hospital; material: surface | place: USA | collected 2013-06-03
AAATCTGAATTAAATACCACTTCAAGCGGAAGCTCTGAAGAAAAAGCTGAATCTAAAGAAGATGAATCTGAAGCATCTGAAGAATCCAAAGAAGACAGCGAAGAAGCTTCTACAGAAGAAAAAGAATCTGAAAAAACTGACACAGAAGAAGCGTCTGAAGAAACAGCTGAAACACAAGAAAAAGCTGAATAGGACACTTTAAAAATCTTAGATGAAAAAGGCTGAGAAATTGGCCTTTTTCATTTATTATAGGAGGATTCACATGGGGAAATATTTTTTTAATCGAATTCTTCGGTCACTTTTTTCCATATTTATGGTAACGACCTTAGTTTTCCTAGCAGTCTATACATTGGTTCCAAGAAAGGCTATTTTTACGGATGACCCAGCCTATACCAAGTTAAAGTCTCAGCCAGATCGACTTTTAGATTATGAGAACACAGCCTTTGAACGTATGGGTTATCATCATTACTTAAGCCAAAAGGAGTTTCAAGAAGCAGTTAAAGAAGACCATCCAGAGTTTAATAATGATGGTTCAGAAGCTAATCAAGCAATCGTGGATGAATGGGCAAAGAAAAATCCTGAATGGAAAGTGGATCAATTGCCGATTTCTAAAGCTTATTTTGCGGTGAATGATATCTCAATTGGAACTCGAGTACTTAACTTTTATAAGAATTTATTTGATATTGACCATCCTTGGCGAGTAAAAGATCCAGAAAATCCGGATATGAAACGCGGTTATCGTATTACTCATGACCAGACGGCTGGATGGGCCTTGACGGGATCAGGAACAAAATATTATTATCAAATCTATTTCAATGGAGAATTTCCATTTATTCATCAGAATTTCTTGAAGTTGAATTTAGGTGTTTCCTATCCAACTTTTGCGGGTCAAAATGTGGTGGATGTTATTACCGATAAACAAGGACGCCCTGTTACTCAAGAAATCACCTTGGAGGATGGATCCATTTATAAGGCGTCCATTAATCCATATACGCGCTATTATAAACCCACTTCAGAAATTTCTCCGACTGAAAAACGAATTTTTGATAATAATTATGCCGGTGCTGAAAAAGTGAATAGCGATCCTTCTATGATGGGAATATCCTTCAGAATGGGGATTGTAGGGGTATTCATTACTTATCTTATTGCTATTCCAATGGCGTCATTAATGGCTCGTTTTAAGAATGGTGCGATTGATCGTTTGGGTACCATTATTGTTATGATTTTAATTTCAGTGCCATCGGTTGCCTTTATCTTCTTCTTCCGATATATTGGATCGAATTGGTTCGGACTCCCTGATCTATTTCCAACCTTAGGTGCAGGTAATATCAAATCCTATATCATGCCAACGATTGTTCTTGGATTATTAGCTGTAGGGAATACTGTCATTTGGGTTCGTCGTTATATGGTAGATCAACAATCCTCAGACTATGTTAAATTTGCTCGGGCAAAGGGACTAAGTGAGGCAGAAATTTCAAGTAGACATATCTTTAAGAATGCCTTTATTCCAATTGTCAATGGGATTCCTGGAGCCATCATCTTTACGATTGCTGGGGCAACCATTACTGAAACAGTTTTCGCTGTTCCTGGTATGGGTAAGATGCTTCCTGATGCGATTCTGGCTCATAACAACCCAATCGCTGTTGGATTGATCTTTATTTTCGCCGTTCTAGGTGTCTTCTCTGTATTCCTAGGAGATATCGTGATGACAATTGTCGATCCACGAATTCGCTTAGATGTGAAGGAGGATAAATAATGGTAAATTCAATTGAAGAAGTAAAAAATGCTCAAGCGCAAGCCAATGACAATTCGTTTAAGTTTGTAGAGACAAACTTTAAGGAAGCAGAAGTCATTGATGCACCAAAGTATTCCTATTGGGAAAGTGTTTGGAGAACCTTTGGTAAAAATAAAGTGGCAATCTTTTTTATGATATTAATGATCATTATTCTCTTAATGTCCTTCATTCAACCCTTAATTTCAGGCTATGATCCAATGGACACCACTAATATCAACGATATGTCTGCACGTTATATTGAGCCTAATATGACTCACTGGTTTGGTACAGATGCTAATGGGCAATCCTTGTTTGATGCTACTTGGTCAGGAGCTAAGACCTCTCTATCGATTTCTTTCTTGGCCGTACTCGTAACGACTGTCGTTGGGGTTACGGTAGGAGCTTTCTGGGGACTATCACCCAAAATCGACCGAATCATGTTGGAAGTTTATAATATTTTTGCTAATATTCCGACTTTGCTCATTGTGATCATTTTAGCTTATTCAATGGGTAATGGTTTTTGGAACTTGCTCTTTGCAATGACGGTAACTTCCTGGATATTTACGGCTTATTTCATTCGTGTTCAAGTGATGATTCAACGGGACCGCGAGTATAATATGGCATCTAGAACCTTGGGGACCCCATCCTCACGAATGATTGCCAAAAATATTATGCCGTATCTTACATCCATTATCGTAACAGATGTTACTCGTGCCTTGCCTGGATTTATTTCGACAGAAACGTTCCTTTCCTTTATTGGGGTTGGTTTATCGGCAGATGTAGTGTCCTTAGGGGGACTGATTAAGAAATATTCAACAAACTTATCTTCAAAGCCCTATCTATTCTGGATTCCAGTTGCGGTCTTGGCGATTATCACTATTTCGCTTTACATAGTGGGACAAGCCTTGGCTGATGCGACCGATCCTAAGAACCATATTTAGGAGGTGGATTCCATGACTGAAGAAAAAAATAAAATTTTAGAAGTAAGAGACTTAGTCGTTAAATTTAAAGTTCGTAATACTGAGTTGACAGCTATTCGTGGGATTGATTTAGATCTTTATGAAGGGGAAGTTCTAGCCTTAGTAGGAGAGTCAGGTTCAGGTAAGTCTGTTTTGACCAAAACTTTTACTGGGATGCTTGAATCCAATGGTTATATTCCTCAAGGAACAATCATTTATCGCGGTGAAGAATTACAGAACTTAACCAGTAACCGACAATGGTTAAAATACCGTGGGAAAGAATTGGCAACGATCTTCCAAGATCCGATGACCTCTTTAAACCCGGTTCGTACGATCGGTTCCCAAATCACTGAAGTCATTACCAAGCACCGTAAGGTGTCTGCTTCGGAAGCGAAGAAGATCGCCATAGACTTGATGGATCGTGTTGGAATACGTAATCCTGAAAAACGATTTAATGATTATCCATTTGAATATTCTGGTGGAATGCGTCAAAGAATTGTTATCGCGATTGCCCTTGCTTGTCGTCCACGGGTGTTAATTTGTGATGAACCGACGACCGCATTGGATGTGACCATTCAAGCACAAATTCTACGCTTATTAAAAGACCTACAAAAAGAGTATGAGTTTACGATTATCTTTATCACGCATGACTTAGGGGTGGTCGCTCAGATCGCTGATCGGGTTGCTGTGATGTATGCTGGACAAATTATTGAAACGGGAAGTGTCGAAGATATTTTCTATGATCCAAGACATCCCTATACATGGGCACTTCTATCTTCATTGCCTCAATTATCCAATAGTGAAGAAGATTTATATTCCATTGCGGGTACTCCTCCTTCATTGTATACGACCATTCATGGTGATGCCTTTGCTCCACGAAGCCCTTATGCGATGCAAGTGGACTATGAAGTAGAGCCACCGATGTTTAAGGTTTCAGAGGGTCATTATGCCAAGACTTGGCTACTCGATCCGAGAGCTCCTGAATGTGAAAAACCAGAGATTATTCATAATCTCCATCATAAATTAGAAGCTGTTCATGGAACGGATGCGGCTTTAAGAGAGGAGACTGACCATGACGAATAATAATCGAGAAGTTTTGGTTGATGTTAAAGACTTAGAGATTAGCTTTGGTGAAGGTCGCAATCGCTTCGTGGCTGTTCAAGATGCTACTTTCCAAGTGTTTAAGGGAGAGACATTTTCCTTGGTAGGAGAGTCCGGGTCAGGTAAAACAACAATTGCTCGGGCGATTAACGGAATTAATAAAACGTCTGGTGGTCAAATATTTTTTAAGGGCAAACAGATTAATAAAAAATTAAGTGAAAGCGAAAAACACCAATTAATTTCAGAAATTCAGATGGTCTTTCAAGATCCGTCTGCTTCCTTGAACGATCGGGCAACAGTCGATTATATTATTTCTGAAGGACTATATAACTTTAATCTTTTCAAGAATGAAGAAGATCGGGTTCAAAAAGTTGAGGAAATGATCAAAGAAGTCGGACTATTACCTGAACACATGTACCGTTATCCTCATGAATTCTCAGGAGGTCAACGTCAACGGATTGGGATTGCGCGAGCATTAATCATGCAGCCAGACTTGGTTATTGCAGATGAGCCAATTTCTTCATTGGACGTATCCGTACGGGCACAAGTCTTGAATTTGCTCCGTAAATTCCAACGTGAACAAGGTCTAACCTATATCTTTATTGCTCACGATTTGTCCGTAGTACGTTATATTTCTGATCGGATTGCGGTAATTCGTAATGGACGTATTTTGGAAGTTGCTGAAACTGAAGAACTATTTAAGAATCCAATGCATCCATATACCCAAGCGCTATTGTCCGCGGTTCCAATTCCGGATCCCATCTTGGCAAGAAAAGTTAAGCTTAAGGTTTATGATCCTAATCAACATCATTATGAAACCGATAAACCGAGTGTCAGAGAAGTTCTTCCAGGTCACTTTATTTATTGTAATGATGAAGAGTTTGCGATGTATAAGGAAAGATATCATTAATATCGATTGATAGAATAAATGAGGGGTTGTAACAAAATGTTGCGACCTCTTTTATATAAGTTGTTTTATGAGGGGTGAATGGAGAGGAGTTGATTTAATGCTACCTCAAACGGGTGAAGCTGTAACTTGGTCACTAGTTGTAATAGGACTCATTGTTCTTGCGGCATGGATCGCTTTAATTTTAAAAGGTAAAAATGGAAAACATTAAACCACTAAAAATAGAGAAGCTCTCCTAGTCAAAACAATTTGACTGAGAGAGCTTTTTATTAATGTTTATATTTCGCTTCTAATTGGGCCATCCACCATCCTAGTAGGCTACCTCCAACCAGCGATAACAAACAGCCAAGGTATTGAAAGAATGAGAAGCCTTGGTAATTTGTAGGGATGATCATAATAGTGGAGGCAAGAACCACTCCAAATACGAAATGGAAAAATTTAGCGTAGTGATTTTTAAATATTTTTTCGATGAGTTTGGATAATAGTAAGATCGTTAGCAAGCCGCCAATCGCAATCGGGATAATTACCCCAAGGTCCACGCGTTTGAATCCGTCCGCCATTGTCTTATATAATCCCATATAAAGAATAAAGTTTGAAGGACTGAGTCCCGGAACTAGAACGCCAAGACTGATTAGTGCTCCACAAACCATCCAGGAAGCAAAGGAGGCTTGAACTTGCCCGTTAAATAATTGTTCGCCGAAGGATAAAAGGATGGTGGCGACAACTGTTGAGAGGAGTAGCATGATCCAATCGCTAGAATTTCTGCCTTCTTGACCAGCCTCTTTCCATAAAGAAGGTAGCATGCCTAGAATACAGCCAACAAAGAACCACATGACAATGGTTGTATAGTGTTCAAGAACATGACTAACCCCAAAGGAAAGTATGATAATTCCAAACAAAGCACCAAGACCCACTGGCATAAAAAAACGAATATTAGACCAAAAATTTTTTGTGAGATTTGCTAAAAAACCAATAAGTTGTTTGTATATTCCAAAAATTGCTGCTAAAGCACCACCTGAGACGCCCGGAAGAATAAAACCGGAGCCGATAAACATTCCTTTGACAAAACGCCATAACCAATCTTTTATTGTATTCATCGTCATCTGCCTTTCATTAATACTAGCCTACAGTTTAAGGCTTTTAATAGCAGAGATCAAGTATTAGAAGATTGGTCTTACTTTGAGGTATAATAGACTTAGATTAGGAGGAGGTTTTTTGATGAAAGCAATTCTTTATTATTCAGATAAGTGTCCTGATACACCGCCCTTTGTGGAGGCGTTAAAAGCACAAAATATCGATTATGACTCGATCAATATTATGGCGTCTATGAAAAATTTAAAAGAGTTTTTAGCTTTAAGGGATCAAAAGGAGGCCTTTCTTCCCATTAAAGCAGCCCATCAGGCTGGAGTCCCGGTTCTTAAGTGGGGAGATCAGTTTATTTTTGACTTAGAGAAATTAAGCGATCTATAGTAAGGAGGAGATGGATTGGATCAGAATCAGATTGAAGCTTTAATTGAAGCGGCTAGAGATGTACGACAACATGCTTATTGCCCCTATTCGCATTTTCCAGTGGGGTGTGCCTTATTAAGCCAAGATGGTAAGCTTTTTACGGGTGTGAATGTTGAGAATGTTTCATTTGGAGCAACAAACTGTGCTGAACGTTCAGCACTATTCACAGCCGCTTCCTTAGGATATCGTCCAGGATTTATTAAAGCCATTGCCGTTGCAGGTGCAACCGAAGACTTTCTTCCTCCTTGCAGCATATGCAGACAAGTGCTGGTGGAATGGGCTGATCCGGAAACGCCAGTCTATTTAACTCGCAATGATGGACAAATTAAACGATTGAAACTTTTAGACTTAGCACCCTATTCGTTTACCCAAATGAACTAAGCCAATCTTTTGATTTTTATAACTGTCTTTGGTAAATTGGAGGCAGATAAGGGGGAATACTATGACACAAAAATTATTACATACTTGCTATCGTATTCTTGATCGTGAAGCGAGTTTAGCCTTTTATACTCAAGTGTTTGATTTCAAGATTATGAGAGATCGTCGTTTTCCTGATGATGGTTTCGATATTATTTATTTACAAGTTCCAGGATCTGATTTTGAATTGGAGCTAACCTATAATTACGAGTCTGATCCTTATACGATTGGAAATGGCTTCTCACATATGGCCATTGGTGTGGATGATCTTAATGCGGTTCACCAAAAATGCCAAGAGTCCGGTTATGAGACCACACCTTTGAAGTCTTTACCAGGCTCTGATAGCCAATACTTCTTTGTAACGGATCCAGATGGTTACCGCTTAGAAGTAATGGAATTAGATTAATCATTGTAATATCAATGGTTTATCAGGCGTTTTAATCTTAAACTGAATAAAAGGGGCAAAAAAGGGGCAGATTAAATCAAGTTATTTAATTTGTCCCTCGCTTCTTTTTGCATTCTCTCGGTAACGTGCGTATATACTTTCATGGTTGTCTCTGGGTTAGTATGCCCAACCCGTTCCATAATATATTTTAATGGGAACCCTTTTTCAGCTAGCAAAGATACGTGAGTATGTCTGAATACGTGTGAAGATAATTCAGGGTTGACTCTTTTTATTAACTCTTGAAAATAAGTATAAGTCAGAGGACCGTTTAACCTACTAGCAAAGATAAGGTTAGCTTCATCACCAAACAGGAGATGGTTCAATTTGATGCGCCTTTCAAATATCTCATTTATTCTGTCGTTACTATCAATGGTTCTAATTGATTGAATATTCTTAGGTTTACTGAAAGCATTCGTTTTGCGTTCGATTGATTTGTTAATTCTTATCTTGTTATCGAACCAATCTTCCTCTGTTAAAGCTCGCAATTCTCCGATTCTCATGCCAGTTAATATCTGAACTTCGACGGCATCAGCATACAAATCGTTAATATTGCTTCTCACATCTTCAATCAACTTTGGAATCTCATCGCTATTTATGATAGGAAGTTCTTTAGGTAACTCTTCTTTAATAAAAACTCTATCAAACGACTTTACGAACTCAATGTCATACTCGTCATAACCATAATTTAAAACAGAACCAATCAGTGATTTTATATTGATAATCGTGTTCCTAGCCAGACCTTTGTCGTATTGAACTCGGTCTATGATACATTGAATGTCATTCAGGGTTAGTTTGCAAACATAAAATCATGTTCTGGATAAGGTTGGATATGTCGTTTATAAAAACCTAAATTCTTATTATAAGTAGATAATGCCCAATGTTTCTTTTTAAAAGCGATGTATTCCTCTGTTAATTCCCCAAGGCGAATTTTCTTTGTTTCTGTTTTCGTACTTTCTATTTTTTTATTCAACATCTTAATCGCATAGTTTCTGGCTTGCGGGGTGTTTTTATCTAGCGTTATAGAAGCGCGTTTATTCTTACCAGTTTTATGATCTAAATATCGCTCGCAATATTTAAATTTTCCGTTGGGCAATTCTTCGACCCACATTGTAAATCCCTCCTATTATATTTTCGTTTCGTGTGTTATAATAGGGTGCATAAATAGCCCTATTATAGGGTTGTTGCTTAACCTCACTCATTTACTTTGGTCGGTAGGGAGTGGGGTGTTTTTTGTTTAAATAAAAAAAGGCGGATAACCGAAGTTACCCGCTAGCCCTAGAAGGCTCTATAAATATTTTCTAGTCCCGTGGACTCTATCTATATTATAGCAGGTTAACTTTGTTTGTCAAATACAAAGATATCAATTATTTTTTTGTTGATTTTTTCCATACTTTCTTTAGAAAGACGGATGCCGTGCAGAGCGTCTGAAGAATTCAAAGGGCTTATAATTCGTTTTTTACTTATGTTCCTTAGCTGCTCTACTTTACCAATAGATCCTGGCTTCATAAACTTTAATTCATCCATAACGTTTTTGTTTTTAATGATCATCCGATTATAAAACTCTAATTGATCATCAAGTTTTCTTTTGATGTTATCAAGAGAAACATATTGGCCATCATTAACATCGAACATTAAATGGGTAAAAATCACATTGTATTTATTCCTGATTTCAGGCGACACTAGAATTTTAGTTGACTCAAATTCGCTTTCAAAACTTTCAAACTCAGTAGCTATTAATTGACGTGATATAGTGGATTGAAACATTTCTCTACTAAGACGCTCAAACACAAACTCAACGTGATTATAAAATTCAGGGCCTAAATCTACTTCATAGTTATTGATCTTTTTATTTTTGAAAGATGTAAGAGGAATGACGGCTAGTGTACCAGATCTGGTCGAATCTCTTTTTGTGATTGTCACCGCATAATGAACACCACCTAATTCATGACCAACATTAAAGCCAAAGTCTACTTTTAAAATTTGTCCTCTAGAGTAAGCCCTATAGTTTCTGGGGTGATGGTTGCTTAAAGCAAAAGATACAAGACGATTAAACCATTTTAAAATATTAAAATGCTGTTTTGAATCTTTTGCTTTAAAGTTATTTAGCTTAGTTAAAATACGATTTAGCAATTCTTCATCGTTCATTGCACCGCCTCCTAGATATCGCGCCCCGAGTGGGGCGCTTATTTTATAATTTAAATAATCACTTTGCCAATGATTCGAACTCCATTACTAAACACCATATCTTCATATTTTTCATTGATTGATTTAAGCGTAATTTTATCCCCATCAAAATAGAACTTCTTACAAGTCACTTCACTACCATCAATTTCAACAATCGCAATCTCACCATTTTCCACCGTTGGCTGATCCTTGTAGAAAACAATCGAACCATCTTTAATCAAAGGCTCCATGGAGTCCCCCTTTACATTCAAAGCTCTATCTGCACCTTTAGGAACATCCACGGAGATTTGTTCAGGTTGCAATTGACCATATTCTAAAGGCTCTCCTGCGGCCGTCTGCCCAACAAGGTAAATGGCAGAAGATTCTTCCACGCCGTTATTCTGTTCATCAAGTTGATGCTGGGCGAAGGTGTAGACTTTATTCTGACGGGGTGGGGTGAGTTGTTTGGTGGTGGATATGATTTGGTCGAGGGTGGATTTATCATTAGATAATAAAGGTAATTCCACGGAACTTTCAACACCTTCAAGAAAACTATCTAAACTCAAATCGAAAGCGTAGGCAATATTTTGTACAGTTTCTAAAGATGGAATTATTTCTTTGCCAGTTCCAGGGTTTATTCCTTTCTCTAGCATAGAAATATATCCCTTTGTTAAACCAGATTTATCTGCTAACACTTGCATTGTATAGCCGTGAACGGTTCTTAATTGGTTTATTTTTTCTCCAATTTTCACTTTTATTGGCACCTCCCTATTATGTTATATGAACATTGTATAACATATTAAACATTTTATCAATTATTTTGTTTAATACGCTTGACAAACAATGTTTAATGTATTAAACTGTGTTTAGAACTTAAGGAAAGGAGGAAAAACCATGAAAGGTTGGTATAAAAAAATAGATGAGCTCACTGAATTAGTCAGCAAACTCATCAGGCTTGCGCTAGAGGTAGGAACTCTAGCAACGGTCATAAAAATGATACTAGATAGTATCTGGTAGAGTGAGGGGCTAAGCCCCCTCCTCACCAAAATTATATCAATCTTTCATGGTTGGAACAAGATATGATTAAAAAAATAGGAAAGTTAGCTATACAAGTGGTCAGACTTGTAGTCATAGTCACTGGATTATTTTTGCTATTCAAATAAATAAATTTTAGCTACCGACATAGGTGGCTAAAATAATAAACATGTGTTTAATATGTTAAACAAAAAGAAGGTGAAAATTTGAAGACATATACATCTTATAGAATAAAAGAGTTTCGAGAGGCTCAAAAGATGACTCAAAGTGAGTTGGCGGAGAAAAGCGGTGTTTCAAGAAGCATTATTTCAGAACTTGAAACAGGGCGACGGTCAGTAACTCAAACTGATACGCTTGGAAAGATTGCAAAGGCGTTGGGGAAAAACGTAAGTGAAATTTTTTTAAACGAAAGTTTAATACACTAAACTTTATAGCTTTCCCACACCCAACCCACACCAAAAAGAACCCATTTAAGAGAGGGGAGAACGATGCACGAATTGACATTAATAAATGGGCATATTTATTTAGATGGAAAAGTATTAAAAGGAGTTAACAAATATCATATTAAAAACTCTGCTAATGGGAAAGCAGAGTTAAGGGTAAATATGGTTGTGAAGCTTGCTAAGGAAGATACTTCTGAATCGAAGCGGTAGCCACTCCTATTGCAATTGTTTTTAATGAGTCGATTGTAAAAATCCCTGCTTTCTCGGCTATCTGTTTAGTTTTATTCCAGTTGGTATCAGACCGTACATCTGATAAAAATTTGTGACCTTCTGGAGTTAAATCTTTCAGGAAACATCCGTCACTATGGAAAGTAGGTTTAGTACATAATCCAGACCAATGCATTTGTCGAATATGATACTGGATTTTATCTGGGGAAAAATCAGATAAAGCTTCTTGTACGTTTGAAATATCAAATTCAAAATCACGTTCAAAAGATGTGGATCTTTCTATTTCAAATAAGATGGTCCGCATACAATCATAATCTAATTTCATTTAATCACTCCTTTAGATGATTATAGCACAGGAACACCAACCAAGTAGAAAGGAGAAAAACATTATGGAATTGAATCCAATACCAACAGACACAGCTTTCGCTTGTATAACAAGCAGGTTGCCAGAAGTTATTCTGGGGCTTGGTAAACAGCAAGCGCAGGTTTATGTAAGGGAAATGTATCAAGACCCTAATTATAGCGATGGAGTTATAAAGCCGACAAACAAGACAACAATTGTTATTATTTCAAGGTTTATCGAATTTTTGAAATCAAAAGAAGAAGCAAAATTTAAGTAAAGAATAGAGGTGACACTAATGATCATAGAAATTTTGGCAATTATCTCAATCCCTGCAGTAGCGTCCACTGCTTTCCTGCTAGGTAGACAGTCGGTAGAAAGTCGTGAGAATCAAGCCTATCGTGCAGGTTTGCAAGATGGTTATGAAGAAGGTCGGAAAGAGGAAAAAATAGTGAGGATGGCTAGATGAAAAACATTATAAAAACACTCGTCCCACTAGCCACAGGATGGGTAGTCGGTGTGGTAGTTGGACGAGTGATATCGGGATTTGAAATAAATATTGATATTGAGTGGTAAATTACATTTTTAGTCTAAAACCACAAGATCTACAAGTAGATGAGCTCATGCTAGTAGTTGGCATGTTACTCCCACATATTGGGCATTTAAGGTTCTTCGTAATTGCTCTTCTCAATTCACGTTGTATTTGAGCTTTGCTGGGGGTTTTGATTTTAATTTTTATTTTTCCCATAATAACTCTCCTTTCTATTCGAATTATTAACAACTGAATACGAGGTGTAGTTTGTACACACTAGAACTACACATAATTTCGTGAGATCAATTATCAACAATACTATTATATATCTGTCTCTTATACACATCTGACGCTGCCGACGAGCGATCTAGTG
>OJLW01000925.1_pt1 | contig 12219 bp, 8 predicted proteins | sample 1597021 | NCBI WGS metagenome assembly OJLW01 (sample SAMEA3904676, study PRJEB24821) | metagenome | biome: Builtin; feature: hospital; material: surface | place: USA | collected 2013-06-03
CTTTTCTTCATTTTTAATTTGAGAATTCGATTTGTTCTCTTCTTTATCCTTGTCACTTGCGAATTGTTCTTTGTTAGACTTATTAAACTTGTTTAAGTCCTTAAAGGCTTCAAGCTTATATTTATCGTGGAAAAACTTTGCATCATACTTTTCTTCATTTTTAATTTGAGAATTCGATTTGTTCTCTTCTTTATCCTTGTCAACTGAAGCTTTTTCTTTATTAGAAGTCTTAAACTTGTTTAAATCTTTAAAGGATTCAAGCTTATATTTTTCATGGAAAAGTTTAGAATCGTATTTTTCTTTTGTGCTCTCACTTTTTGATTCTTTATCTTCTGTAGCTTCTTCATTATTTGTGACTTTATTTTTATTTTCAAATCCTATCTCTTGATTCTTATCTTTAGAATCTTTAACTTCCATAGGTGAAGAATCTTTTTGATCATTTGATTTTATCTTGAAATCTTCAGAAAGATTTGAAGATTTTTCGTTCTTTTCTTTTTCTTTGTCTCTTTCGAAATCCTTATTAAGGCTTCTTGATGAAGAAATATTAGATCTTAATTTTTTAACATCAGAGAAGACTGAGTTAATGCTGTCGCTATTGAGATACATCTTCATATTATCTAGGATGTTTAAAGAATTACGAGCCAGCTTATAGGCGTTTTCTCCTGATGTAATTGTAAGTCTAATCACTGAATTTAACTTTTCGACAGAAGAAATTAAAATCATTCCAATTTCCCCAGTCCTAGTTAAAGCTGGTCCTTCATAGGGAATGTCCGCAAGTCTTTCAATGGATATGTGGTCATCAAAATTTTCGATGGCAAGATTAGAAAAGACTGCATAGTTTGCAAGGGACTCAATATTTTTTGCCGTCATGAACTTAAAGTCTTTTGCGGATACGTCGATGTAGGATGAAGAGTTTTCAACCTTGTAGTTAATGATTTCTATGTTAGTATTTGTAACAAGAAAATGTCTAACTAAGGCGTTACCAAGATTTTCTTGCATAAGAAGGAGCCTGTTCTTCCAGCCAATTTCAACTTCAACATTTTTAGTATCTTCATCAATCTTAAAATAGGACTTGTTGCCTGATAGAAATTCTGCTTCTTCTCCATTTATTATTATTTGGTCAGCTACAACTCTCTCACTTCCCACAAAGAAAGGAGGGTTTTCAAGCTTTCCATAAGTAATCCCGTCACGATTTATTTTATTAATTATTTCTAATTTGTATTTTGTTTTGTAAGGGTTTTTGTAAATTGAATTCATAATTACCTCCTCTAATATATTATCATATTTCATGGTCCATAAGATAAAAAAGATATATAATGAGGAGGGGTGTCTATGTATTTATTCGCTGGAGTTATGGCTGGGATTTTACTTTCCATTTACATAAAATCCTATATTCTTGTAGGAATAATTTTATTAATATGCACTGTCTATATTTTGCCTCTAAAAAATAGATATAATTTTTTATACCTGCCTCTTGTGGCCCTCTTAGTATTTATAAATTTTAACGCAAGAGATTATAAACTCAATTCTTTTGATGGAGACATAGTGGGTAAGGTGGTTCTCTCAAATGAAAATAAGTCTGTCATTAAAACAGATTTTATTAAAGGAAAAAAATTTAAGACTAAGTTACTAGTTTATAAAAAATTAGATAGGGGTGGATCCTATAAAATTCGTGGCAAGTTTTATCCACCCCTTCCTGACATGAATAAGGGAACTTTTAACTACGAGATGAACAACAAGGCCCAAGGAATTTATCTACTTGGGAAAATTAGTGGATATGAAAAAATTTCCGAACCAAGGGGAATTTATAAATTCTCAAATCTATTTATTGATAGGGCAAAATATTTTTTCAACAAAAACTTAAATGAAAGGAATGCAGGCTTACTCTCTTCTTTAATCTTAGCTGATAAGTCCCTTGTTGATTCAATGGATAGGGACAGGTTTGATTCTCTTGGCATGAGTCACATCTTGGCTGTGTCTGGACTTCACATTGGAGTCTTGGCACTATTTTTGGAATTTATAATAAAAAAGATAAGTAAAAATAAAAAGTTTACAGACTTAGCCCTGGTAATAATTCTATTCTTATACATAATGGCAATTGGTTTTCCGATTTCTGCAGTTCGTGCCTTCTTGTTTTATATTTTATACAGGGGAAACACCTATCTCGAAAAGGACATAGACAATAGGGATATTTTCTTCTTAAGTCTCTCTATAATACTTTTTATAAATCCCATGGCGATTTATTCTATTTCACTTCTATTGTCTTATGGAGCAATCTTTGGTTTGATATTTATCTATCCGCACTTAATTGAAAGAGTTTCTAGTAAGAGCCTTGTCAACAAGTCTATCATAGGGACCTTGTCAGTATTAATTTCTGTTTTTTCTTTAGTGAATTATTATTTTTCAGGTTTTTCACTTTTAGTTTTTGCTGCCAACTTATTTATTGTTCCAATTTATTCTATTATTATTTCCCTTGGATTTATTATGGGTATTGGAATTTTCCCTAGCTTAATAGGTAGTTTCTTAGACATACTAATGAACGCAACCTATGGACTTGAATCTTTATTAATCTCAAAGGGATCAATATTTTTAATATTAAAAGCCTTTAAGTTTGAATATATTTTCGTCTATTATATTTTTCTTATTCTTATACTAAATACACATAAGATTAATGAAATTATTAGTACAAATTTAAAACTTATTGAAATTTATATGACTGTTTCTTTTATAGTTATGGGTATTGGGAATTATAAAGACCTTATGACTTTTGAGATAAGTCAGCTTTACGTTGATCAAGGGGACTGTACACTAATTTCTTATAGGGGAAAGACTTATTTAATTGACACAGGCGGAGCAAGGTTTGAGAATAAGATCGCAGAGAAATATTTATTTCCAAGTCTTAAGTTAAGGGGAATTTCTACCATTGATGGAATCTTTATTTCTCATTTTGATGAGGACCATGCTGGTAATTTAAATAAAATCTTAAAAAACTATAGGGTTAAGAATGTTTTTGTAAATCATATTCCAGAAGATGAGAGTATTTTAGAAAATGCCGAAAAGTATTCAAATATTATTCAATTATCTAAGAGAGACAGGGTTAAACTTTTTAAAGACACAAGCATGGAAGTTTTATTGGACAATAAAGACAGGTCAGATGAGAATGACAAGTCCATGGTCCTACTCCTAAACCACAAGGGCTTTAAGAGCTTATTTACTGGAGATATTTCAGCAGAAGTTGAAAGTCAAGTTGATAGAGAGATTAATCTATTAAAAGTTGCTCATCATGGATCAAAAACATCAACAAGTGAAGAATTTTTAGAAAAAACAAAACCCGTATTTGCCATGATTTCAGCAGGTTATGAAAATTCTTATGGACATCCTCACAAGGAGGTTCTGAAGAATTTGGAAAAACATGGTATCATATACTATGTCACTTCAAAAGATGGTGAAACTGATTTTAAAATTTTTGGAGATAAGCTTCAAATTGATATTCATAACAAGGAAGAGGATTATAAAACTTATTTACTTTTAATTATTTTAAAGACAGGTTTATTATATATTTTTGCGAGGAAAAATTATGAACTACAAGAAAATTTACAGAGATAAAGACCATTCAGGGGCCTATTTATTTTATGGAAAAGAAAAATATTTAATAGAGAATGCCGTTGGCTATTTAATAAATAAATATGTAAAGGGGACTGAGGCCTTTAACTACACTAAGTTTAAGGGAAGTGAGGTCAAGCCAGAAGATATTATTTCTGCCTGCGAGACCTATCCTGTTATGAATGATAAAAAATTAGTCCTTGTTCGAGATGTGGTAGACTTCCTAGGTGAAAATGACTTAAAAGATTCTTTTTATGATTTCTTAGACAATCTATCTGACTTTGTAATTCTAATTTTTTGGGACACAGCAAGTTTAAAAAAGACTACAAAGTTTTATAAATTTTTTAAGAAAAAAGATAGGGACATGGATTTTGCAAAATTAAGCCCAGCAGACTTAAATAACTTTATAAAAGGCTATTTTATAAGGAAGGGCAAGGAGATTGGGCCTAGTGAACTTGCACTTTTTATCTCAGAAAGTGGCTATAATTCTAAAAATGAAGATGTGAGTTTATTAGATTTAAAGACAGAAATGGATAAGATTGCAGCCCATGCCAAAGACAAAAAAATTTTGAGAGAAGACATATCAAGCTCAATAACAGAAAATATTGATACAAATATTTTTAAATTCTTAGACGCCATGATGGGAAGAAGAAGTGAGGAGGCCTTAAAGGAACTTCACAATCTCTATAAACTGGGAGAGCCTTCTCTTAGGATTTTTACCATGATAATTAGACAGGTTAAAAACTTTTTGTCCTATAAAATTTTGTCCAATAAAAATATTAGTCAGGCTGACATTATGAATAAGATGGAAGTAAAAAAATATGAATTTGGAAAAATAAAGTCCTTTGAAAAGAACTTTACGAAAGAATTTTTAATTGATTTTTATGAAGACCTTATAAGGTCTGACGAGCTCTTCAAGACATCATCAATTGATGAAAAACTAATTATGGAGACCTTAATAATTAAATATTGCAATAAATTTTAATTTTGTAGGACTTAATTAAAAAACCTTGCAATGACATAAAATTCATGGTAAAATAGCAAAAGCGTTAAATATTGGAGGTGAAATAATGGCAAATATTAAATCAGCTATCAAAAGAATTGATATTGCAAAAAGAAACTCTGAACACAATAAACCAATTAGAACAGAAATGAAAACTGCAGTTAAAAACTTTAGAACAGCTCTTGACGAAGAAAGAATTGACGATGCAAAGGAACTTCTTATCGTTGCAGACAGAAAACTAAAGAAGGCTGCTAACAAAAATATAATTCACAAAAAACAAGCTTCCAGAAAGCTAAGTCGACTAGCTAAGGAACTTAACAGCAAGATCGCTGGCTAAGAGAAATTTTCCCGGGAAAGTTTCTCTTTTTTATTTAAGTTTGACAAATAAAAGTGAATAAAAAAGAGAATAAAAGAAGAGGTAGATTAAATAGTCTACCTCTTTTTGTGTGCAAATTTATTTAAAAAAGTCTAACTCCACTTGATTTGAAAGGTCGCGTCCCTTTTCTGTAAGTTTGAGATTATCGTCGTCTAAAATAATTAAATCTGATTTTAAATTCTTTTCTATTTCTTGTTCATAAATTTTTAAAAAGTTTTCATTAAATTTTTCATTGAATTCATTTATGTCCACGCCAGAATTAAGCCTTAGGCCCATCATTACAAACTCGTTCATCCTATCAGTTTTACTTAATTTTTCAGAAAAGACTATAGGACTTTTATTTTTTTCGAGAGCTTCATAGTAATCTTTGAAGTCATAAAAATTTGTGTATCTCAAGTTTCCAATATTTGATGATGCAGAAAGTCCAAAGGAAATATAATCTCTTAGTTTCCAATAAGACATGTTGTGGCGACACTCAAAGCCTTCTTTTGCAAAATTAGATATCTCATACTGCTTTAGGCCTATTTTTTCGAGCTTATTAACTACATAGTGATACATCTTCCTGTCTTCATCTTCATTAGGGAAGGCAAGAGGAGACTTCTCATGGTCCCTATGAAGTTTAGTCCCTTCTTCAAGAATAAGTGAATAATATGAAATATGCGGAAGTTTTAATTTTTCTACTTCTCTTATAGACTCTTCAATATCTGAAAACTTTTGACCAGGTAGGGCAAGCATTAAATCTAAATTTATATTTTCGAAGCCTGCTGATCTTGCATTTTCTATGGCCCTATAAATATCATCTTTTTTGTGAATTCTTCCAATTCTTTTTAGGATTTCTTCATTAAAGGACTGGGCGCCTATTGAGATCCTATTTATACCAGAAGAAAAATAGGATTGGGCCTTCTCTCTTGTGAGAGAATTTGGGTTTGACTCAATTGTAACTTCGCTGTCTTTTGAAAATTCAAAGGCAGACAAGTCTTCCATAATTTCTTTTATAAATTTAGGGTCTACAGAAGAGGGAGTTCCTCCTCCAATAAAGACAGTATCAATTACCTTGTCTCTTAAAAAGTCTTCTTGTAACTTTATCTCCTTGCGCAAGTATTTAAAATATTTCTCTACATTAGAAGATTCAGCTAAAAGAGAAGAGCAGAAGTCACAATAGTGACATCTACTCTCACAAAAGGGTATATGAATATAAATTGAAATTTTATTTGTCTTCATCGTATTTTAATACAGATAAGAAGGCATCTTGCGGAATTTCTACGCTACCCACAGTACGCATTCTCTTCTTTCCTTCCTTTTGTTTTTCAAGAAGCTTTCTCTTTCTTGAAATGTCTCCACCATAACATTTTGCAAGTACGTCCTTTCTAAGGGCGCGAATTGTCTCTCTTGCAATAATTTTGTTTCCAATTGCTGCCTGGATAGGAACTGCAAATTGGTGTCTAGGTATTACATCCTTTAATTTTTCACAAACATTTCTTGCACGAGTGTAGGCAGAAGATTCGTGAACAATTAGGGAGAAGGCGTCAACAAGTTCTTCATTTATTAAAATATCAAGCTTAACAAGATCAGATACTTCGTAGCCAATAAGTTCGTAGTCATAGGATGCATAACCACGTGTCTTTGACTTAAGGGCATCAAAGAAGTCATAAATTACTTCGTTGAGTGGCATGTGGTAGGTGATAAGGGCCCTAGTTTCTTCTAGGTATTGCATATCCTTAAAGACACCACGCCTGTTTTGGCAAAGTTCCATAACTTGTCCAACATAATCAGTTGGAGTCATAATCTCTGCCTTAACAATTGGTTCTTCCATGTACTCAATTTCAGTTGGATCTGGAAGGTTTGATGGGTTTTGAATAGAAATCATTTCTCCATCTTTTTTCATTACATTGTAGATAACAGATGGAGCAGTAGTGACAATATTTAAGTCAAACTCTCTCTCAAGTCTTTCTTGAATAATTTCCATGTGAAGAAGACCCAAGAAGCCGCACCTAAAACCAAAGCCAAGGGCTACAGATGTTTCAGCCTCAAAGTCTAGGGCTGCATCATTTACTTGAAGCTTTTCAAGGGCTTCACGAACGTTGTTGTATTCTTCGCCTTCGCCAGGGTAGACACCACAGAAGACCATTGGTACAACTTTTTTGTAGCCAGGCATTGGTTCTGGGGTCCTATTGTTCTTAAGGGTAATTGTGTCCCCAACCCTTGCATCCTTAACGTTTTTAATGGAAGCAGTTATGTAACCAACTTCTCCAGCACTTAAAGTATCAAGAGGGATGTGTCCGTTAGAAGTAACACCAACTTCAACAACTTCAAAAGACTTGCCTGTTGCCATCATAGTTATTTCATCTCCAGGCTTAACTGATCCATCAATAACTCTTACGTGACAGATTACTCCCTTGTAAGAATCGTAGAAAGAGTCAAAGATAAGTGCCTTAAGTGGTGCGTTGTGGTCTCCACTTGGTGCAGGAACCTTATCTATAATAGCGTGAAGGACATCGTCAATACCAATGCCTTCTTTTGCAGAGATTAGTGGGATACCTTCAGTGTCTATTCCTATAATATCTTCGATTTCTTCTTTAATTTCATCTGGCCTGGCATTTGGTAGGTCAATCTTATTTATTACTGGTACAAGTTCAAGGTCTTGGTCAATGGCAAGATAAACATTGGCAAGAGTTTGTGCTTCAACACCTTGTGCAGCATCAACAACGACTATGGCACCTTCACAAGCTGCAAGGGAACGTGAAACTTCATAATTAAAGTCTACGTGTCCTGGAGTATCAATAAGGTTTAGGATGTATTCTTGTCCATCTCTGTCGTCCTTATAGATTAGTCTAACTGCCTTTAATTTAATTGTAATTCCTCTTTCGCGCTCAAGATCCATGGAGTCAAGAACTTGCTGTTCCATTTCTCTCTTTGTAAGCATGCCTGTTGACTCAATTAGTCTGTCGGCAAGAGTTGACTTTCCGTGGTCAATGTGTGCGATTATTGAAAAATTTCTTATGTTTTTTTGATTTCTCAAATTTTTACCTCCGATTTCTTGGGGATTTTATATTTTAAATTTTTCCTCTATTATTTAGAGGTAAAATCCTATAAACTGCGGCTGACTTTATTCTTTTCTTTTCAATTGGTCCAAAGTATCTTGAGTCAATGCTCATACCAGGAAGTCTGTTGTCTCCCATTACGAAGTACTCATCATCTTTTAGTGTAAAACTTTCTACATCGGACTCAGTGTAATCAGTTGAAGTGTAAGCTTCTTCTAAAACTTTTCCGTTTAATATAACCTGACCATCTTTAAATGCTATTGTGTCCCCAGGCTTTCCTATTAATCTCTTAATATAGTTTCTATTGTCGTTAGGTGCATCTATTACCACAATTTCTCCGCGAGGTAGGTCGGTGTATCTCTTGTAGGAAAGACAGATTAATTTATCCCTTTCATTTAAAGTAGGGTGCATAGACTCTCCATTAACTACAGCTATATTGAAAATAAAAGTTCTCACGAAAAGTGCAATTAAAACTGCAGCTACTATTGTAACAACAAAAGATAGGGTTTCATTCTTTTTCAATGTAATCATCTCCAATGTCTAATTTTATCATAAATAAGAGGAAGAATGGATAACTATTTACGTTATAACGTATATATAGATTGAATTGTAAGAAGCTAGATTATAAATTATCAAAATAATAGGAAATAAATTATTAGAAAGAAAGTCAAAATTAGTCAAAATAATTTTTAAAAATCCTTGACAAAGTCCTAGGTGTGAAGTATTATATACATAGATTAGCACTCGAGGTTAATGAGTGCTAACAAAAGGAGGGGTTATGGATACTAGAAAAATTAATATTTTAAATGCCATAATTGAGGCATATATCGATATGCCTACTCCCGTTGGATCGAGAACTCTCTCCAAAGATTACAATCTTGGAGTTAGCTCTGCGACTATAAGAAATGAAATGGCAGATCTTGAAGATCTTGGTTTTTTAAATAAGCCCCATCAATCAGCAGGAAGAATTCCTTCTGACAAGGCTTACCGCTTCTATGTCGATGAACTTTTTAAAAACTTTAATAGCTTTCACGACCTAGATGCCTCACAAAAAATCATGGAGAGACTCTTATTCTCTTCGAGAAATCACGAAGAATTTTACAAGAATGCAGTCAATCTCCTAGCCAATATAAGTTCTTGTACGGCTTATCTCATAACACCACAGAAGGCCGATACAAAAATAAAAAGACTTACTCTAGTTAAGTTAGATGAATACACAGCTCTTTTAGTTTTAATAGGAGACAAGGGAGTTATTGAGAAATACTTTTTAGAAATAGAAAACATTTCTGACGAAGATTTTTATCTAATAGAGAAGGTCTTAAATGAAAAGATATCGGGAATTGATTTCAGCGAAATTGAATCTCTTAAGATTTCACTTTCAGATGACTATATAAGGCATGGAAAATTTATTTCTGATATTGTAAAAATTGCTAGTCAATTTAACAAAAAAGTCTCTTCCATTGACATCTACTATGATGGTCTTACAAATATTTTAAATTTTGATGAGTATAAAGACTTAGACAAGGCAAGAGATTTTATGAGTCTAGTAGAAGATAGAGAAAGCCTATTTCAAATTCTAAAAAATGATAATTTTACCAGCGATGTTGAGGTTATCATTGGAGCAGAAAATAGCGCAAGTCTCATGAAGGAAAATACTATTATTAGAGCTCCCTTCTCTAGAGAAAGTGGAATCTATGGAAGTATTGGACTTATTGGACCAGTTAGGATTGACTACATGAGATTGGTTAAAGTCGTTAAAATATTTAGCGACGCTGTGAAAAGTGGATTGAAAGAAATGTGAGGGAGTACATGACGAATGAAGATATAAAAAAAGATGATTTACAAAATGATGAAGATATAGATATGAAAGAAGAAGAACTTGATATAAATGAAGAAGCTGAAGTAGAAGCTTCTGATGATGAAAAATATCAAGACTTAACAGATAAATTTATGAGACTTCAAGCAGATTTCTCTAACTACAAGAGAAGGACTGAGGCACAAAAGTCTGAATATGTTGAACTTGGAGTTAAAAAAATTGCAAATGACTTACTTCCTGTCATAGATAATTTTGAAAGAGCCTTGGATTCTATAAAGGACAAGGACTCAACTTATGAAGGAATATTAATGATAAAAAATCAACTTACTGACGTTCTTGCAAAAGACGGTATAGTTGAGATGGAAGCATTGGGACAAGAGTTTGATCCAATGTATCATCACGCAGTACTCACTGAAGATTCTGATGAATACGACAGTGGTTATGTTATAGAAGTATTGCAAAAAGGTTATTTAATTAACGAGAAAACACTAAGACCTGCAATGGTCAAAGTTTCACAATAAGAATTTTAGGAGGAAATATATATGGGAAAAATAATTGGTATTGACTTAGGTACAACTAACTCTGCAGTAGCAGTAATGGAAGGTGGAGAATCTGTAATAATTCCTAACATTGAAGGTAACAGAACTACTCCATCAGTAGTAGCTTTCACAAAAGATGGCGAAAGATTAGTAGGTGAAACTGCTAAGAGACAAGCAATCACAAACCCTGATAGAACAATCTCTTCTATTAAGAGACACATGGGTTCTGATTTTAACGTAAAAATTGACGACAAAACTTACTCTCCACAAGATATTTCAGCTATGATTCTACAAAAATTAAAGGCTGACGCAGAATCTTATCTTGGAGAAAAGATTACAGAAGCTGTTATTACAGTTCCAGCTTACTTCACAGATGCTCAAAGACAAGCAACTAAAGACGCAGGAAGAATTGCAGGACTTGATGTAAAGAGAATTGTAAACGAACCAACTGCAGCTGCACTTGCTTATGGAGAAGACAAGGACACTGAAGCACAAACTGTTATGGTTTATGACCTTGGTGGTGGTACATTTGACGTATCTATCCTTGAACTTTCTGACGGTGTATTCGAAGTACACGCAACTCGTGGTAACAACAAACTTGGTGGAGATGACTTCGACAATAGATTAATCGACTATATTGCTGAAGAATTCAAAAAGGAAAATGGAATTGATCTTAAGGCTGACAACATGAGTCTTCAAAGACTTAAGGAAGCAGCTGAAAAGGCTAAGAAGGAACTATCTTCTACAATGTCAACAAATATCAACCTTCCATTTATCACAGCTTCACAATCTGGTCCACTTCACTTAAATATGGACGTATCTCGTGCTAAGTTCGATGAACTTACAGCAGATCTTGTTAAGAAGACTGAAGGACCTGTTAAGGATGCTTTAAAGGATGCAGGACTTAATGCAAATGAAATAGACAAGGTTCTTTTAGTTGGTGGTTCTACAAGAATTCCAGCAGTTCAAGAATGTATTAAAAAGTTAACTGGAAAGCAACCTCAAAAGGATATTAACCCAGACGAATGTGTAGCTCTTGGTGCAGCTATCCAAGGTGGAGTTCTTTCTGGAGATGTTAAGGACTTACTTCTTCTTGACGTAACACCACTTTCTCTAGGAATTGAAACAATGGGTAACATTACAACAAGACTTATTGAAAGAAATACAACAATCCCAACTAAGAAGTCACAAGTATTTACAACTGCAGCAGATAATCAAACTTCTGTAGAAATTCACGTACTTCAAGGTGAAAGACAAATGGCAAAAGACAACGTAACTCTTGGTAGATTTACACTTGATGGTATTGCACCAGCAAGAAGAGGAGTGCCACAAATTGAAGTAACATTTGATATTGATGCAAATGGTATTGTAAATGTAAGTGCTAAGGACAAGGGTACTGGTAAAGAACAACACATCACTATTACATCTTCAACTAACTTAAATGAAGAAGAAATCGAAAAGAAAGTTAAGGAAGCAGAAATGTATGCTCAAGAAGATGCTAAGAAGAAAGATTTAATCGAAGCAAGAAACAACGCTGATTCAATGATTTACCAATCTGAAAACACACTTAAGGATGTTGAAGGAAAGATTTCTGATGCAGACAAGACTAAGATTGAAGAAGCAATCAAGGGACTTAAGGATGTAAAAGATGGCGAAGATCTTGAAGCTATTAAATCTAAGACTGAAGAATTAACTCAAGCCTTCTACGCAATTTCAGAAGAAATTTATAAACAACAAGAAGGTCAAGCTGATGGTGGACAACAACAAGCTGATGACGATGTAGTTGACGCTGACTATGAAGTTGTAGACGAAGACGAAGAATAATAACTGTCTCTTATACA
>OJLW01000931.1_pt1 | contig 12146 bp, 8 predicted proteins | sample 1597021 | NCBI WGS metagenome assembly OJLW01 (sample SAMEA3904676, study PRJEB24821) | metagenome | biome: Builtin; feature: hospital; material: surface | place: USA | collected 2013-06-03
CGCGCGCGGTTGAGAGCGCACTTTCTTACTTTTCGGAGCACGCTGGGTATACGCGCCGTGCTGATGTGCGGGATAAAACGCGCATGGTTATTGATCGGGTTGAGGCGCTTTCTGGCGTGAAATATGAGCACCGGACGTCGCGGTCGGGTGATCCTCATGTGCATTCGCATGTGCTGTTGTCGAACAAGCAATTGTGCCGCGATGGGAAGTGGCGAACGCTTGATTCTAAGGGGGTGTATCACGAAGCTCGTGCCGCCGGGATGCTGTACCAGGCGGTGATTCGCGAAGAACTCTCCCGCGAGTTGGGTGTTTCGTGGGGTGAGGTTGTTAACGGGTGCGCGGAGATTGCTGGGCTTGATTCGCCTGAGATGATCCGCGCGTTTTCGACAAGGACGCGTGAAATTGATGCGTGGTTGAGTGCGAACGGATTAGAGGCGACCGGCGAGCTGGCGCGTGTCGCGCAGAAGAAAACACGCCAGCGCAAGGACTTGGATACGCCGCTTGCAGAGCTTGAAGCGGGCTGGAAGCAGAGCGAGGCGGGGGTGAAAGCGAGTGGGTTTATCGCGTCACTTCGACCGGGAGTAGCGCGCAATGTAGGTGTGGTGCTTCCTGATGTGCGTGAAGTTTTAGCTGCGGTGGTTGCTGAACGCTCGACGTTTACGCGCGCTGATGTTGTCGAGAAGATCGCCGAGATGATGCCGGTTGGTGCTGTTTCACCGGAGCAGGTGCGAGAGGTTGTCGAGCAGATTGCCGATGAAGTTTTTGCCGATGACAGCACATGGACGGTGACACCGGATAAGGCGCGAGAGGTCAACGATCAGGCGCGTGAGGGTGCACAGCGGTTTACAACTGATGCGGTGGTCGCTGAAATTGATCGCGGTATTGATGTTGCGACGTCGGTTGTCGATGCCGGTGTTGATGCGTCGGCGATTGTCCCGGTCGACGGCAAACTTTCGCAGGCGCAGGCAGAGGCCATGCGCGCGGTGGTGCAGTCGCGGTATCTGGCAAGCGTGGTTGTTGCCCCGGCAGGTGCCGGAAAAACTTCGAGCTTGAAAGCAGCTCGTCGTGTGTGGGAGCAGGCCGGTCGACAAGTCGTTGGCTTGGCCCCGACTGGTAAAGCTGCCGATGTGATGGTGGGCGAGCAGGTCGCGCATAGTGCTTCGACGGTGGCGCGGGTGTTGCTGCAAGTCGATGGCGTTGATGCGTCGCCGGCAGCGCAAAAACTTGGTTGGGGCACCGACACTGTGGTTGTCGTTGACGAGGCCGGCATGGTGGCTACTCCTGATGTGGTGCGCATCCTTGAGATCGCGCAGGCCGCAGGTTCGCGCGTGGTGTTTGTCGGAGACCCGAACCAGTATGGCGCGGTGAAAGCACGCGGAGGCATGCTCGCCACGCTGGCCCACGAGCTACCGGATGCAGTGGAGCTCACCGAGGTCTTCCGACAGAAAGACCCACACGAGCGGGAAGCATCGAAACAACTTCGCACAGGGCAGATGCCGAATGTGCAACGGGCTGCTGATTTTTACGCCGCTGCTGGCAGACTGCATGCCGGTTCGATCACCGCGATGATGGACGATGCACTTGCTGGGTGGAAGCAAGATATTTCCGCTGGGAAGCGTTCCATCTTGGTGGCGTCGAACAACGAGTACGTGGCGGCACTCAACGCTGCCGCGCAGGCCGTAATGGCCGAGCGCGGCGCGATAGACACGACAGTGTCGGTTGCGATTAGCGGTGAGCAATTCGCCCATGTTGGGGATACGATCCTGACGCGCAACAACGATTATGAACTGGTCACCAGTGCTGGTGATGTGGTGCGCAATGGGCAGCGTTGGCAGGTCGAACAGATCAATGCCGATGGGTCCATGCAGGTACGCAGACTTGATGAAACTAACGTCACTGTGACGCTGAACCCGGAGTATGTCGGTGCATATGTCCAGCTTGGATATGCCACCTCTGGGCATGCATCCCAAGGTGCCACCGTGGATGTTGCTCGCGTGGTTGCTGCTGTAGGCCAGATTGATCAAGCCGGGGCATATGTCCCACTGACGCGAGGACGCGAGGGCAACTACTTGTACATGGCCGAGGCGATGCCTGGCGATAGCGATACAGGCCATGGTCGAAGCGCTGATACACCGCAGTTGCGGCGTGAATCGACCGAGTATGCACGTGATCTGCTGGTGCAGGCAGCAACGCGCAGTGCTTCCGATCAAAGCCCGTATGCAATCCACCGCAACGCGAGAGCGGATTGGGAGCTTGCCAAGCTAGCCGCATCAACACCGCCAGAAACGGACGTATTTGCTGGCACACGCATAGGCGAGTGCGCGCAGCGGCGAGCGCATGCACGGTTGCAGCGCCTGGAAGCGTTCTACGCCTCCCAACGCGAACAGCGTGATGTGCCTGTAGCGAAGCGGCAGGAAAAGCGCGTGGCAACAGGCCTGATCGACAAGCTCGGCATGAGCACAGGGCATGCGCGCACGGCACCGCAGCAACCACGCACGCCGGACGATACCCAGCTCATTGAGCTACGCAATCGCGTTGCAGCGATACGCACGATGTGCGATGAACACCGCGAAGCAATAGCCCAGTTAGACGAGCAGGAGACGCACACCGTCAAGCAGCGCGAGCAGCGAATGAAGCATGTGCGCAGCATGCAGCGCAAGCGCCAAGGCTTGATTGCCAAGCAGGACAATCGCGGTTGGTTTGCACGGACGTTGAAGCCGAATGAGTACGCGGCAGAGATCGCCGAATGCGATGCGATTATTACGCGGAATGTGAAGCAGGCTGACCAGCTCGGCGAGCAGGTGCACACGTTGCGTGAAGAAGCCTTGCAGCATCACGGACAGCTTGAGCGGTTAAGCCAAGAAACATCACGTCTAGAGTCTGCGATCAAGGCGCACGAGCGCACTGGGCAGGTGGGAAGTTCGCGTGATGCGGTGAGCCTGTCGGAGCGGATTTCGTTGCAGCAGCGCATGCAACAAGGCCGCCGATCCTCGTATGAAAACGGTCCACAACAGCCGGTAAAAAGTAGTGAAACAGATCACTATTTGGAGTAAGGAAAAGGGCTGTTTTGCCTGGTCACTCTATGAGTCTCATTTTGAGACCTTTAGAAATTTGAGCCCATTTAGCGGCCCATCATTATGTCCGTTCTGACGCGTCCGTTCCATGTTTTATCGCTTGCTGAAAATAAAAGCGCGGCCCACCGGCAGGGGTGGGCCGCGCGGGCGTTTATCTTCTTTTAGCGAGCGCGATTCGCGTAAAAGGCGTAAACGTAATTGTCGTCGTAGCGAACTGCGGTTCCATAGTTCAGCCCCTTCAGATCGGGCGCTTGAATCTCTGCAAATGGGTCCCAGTCAATAGATTCTCCGTAAGGAATGCTGAGGCGTTCCACGCGCACGTAGGTTTCGCTCGGGCCGGATCCCTCGATGAAAGATGCTGAGGCCCAGAATTCGGCGTTTGGCTTCGATTCATCGAACGTCAGGGTCCTGTAATTGTTCGCTACCCCAATGAGGTAGTTGTCCAATTCGAATGAAGGGGATGCGCCTCCTCGTAGTTGTAAACGGTTTACGCTGCTCTCTACAGTCTGGGCGCGCAGCTTCATTCCGCGATTATCAATTCGGTAGAGGTAGCGCCAAGGGTAGGTCTTACCGGGGCCGTAATCAGGTTGAGGCAGTGGAGCTTTGGTGGTGGAAGGAGCTTTGGTGGTGGAAGGAGCTTTGGTGGTGGAAGGAGCTTCGGTGGTGGAAGGAGCTTCGGTGGTGGAAGGAGCTTCGGTGGGACTCGTCGGTGCCGATGGCTTAGCCGAATGCGCCGTCGTAGTCGCTGGTGCGTTGCCAGTTGAGCTTCCTCCCTCACTGCTGCCAGTGCTGACGCCAACGATGAGGCCGATTAGAGCGAGCACACCGACAATTGCGCCGATTATTTGCTCAACCTGGATTTCTCCTACGCCAGGGATTCGAATTGGTTGCATGGATTGTCCTTTTGTTAAGAGCGAGCCGCGTTCAGCGAAGTCACAGTTGATTCGCTAACAATCACAATACTATTTACGTGGTCGTTTCCTTTTGAGTTAGTGAAGCGCCGCCCATAACGCCATGTGGAGGTAAAACATTCGGCCTTGTCTCATGGCGCCGTGGTTTTCAGCAAGCAAGAAATCGCGGGGTGATGTCGACGCTAGATGTGCGTCCGGTAAAGGACTGTTATGCTGAGCTTAGTATGTAAACCTGTAAAGCTGTATACTGTAAACCTGTATTGAAAAGGAGGAGGTAGGCCATGATTATCACCACTATCAACGCCAAAGGCGGGGTAGGAAAAACCACCACAACGATGTTTCTAGCGACCGTGTTCGCCCAACGTGGATACGCGGTCACAGTTGCCGATCTTGACCGGCAGGGGTCTGCGCTCGACTGGGCAGAGCGCGCCGAAGACGGTGGTAACCCGTTGCCGTTTGATGTTGAGCTATCGATCCCGAAGCGCGTTGATCGCCAAGCTGCACTTGTCGCCGATGACGAGATCATGTTCATTGACGTGCCGCCAGGAGATGAAAACGCGATCGAAGCGGCAATCGCAGTCAGCGACTTCATCATCATGCCAACCAGATCGGCAGCTGCCGACCTTTCGCGCATCTGGGAATTGCGCGATGCCGTCAGCGCTACCCCGCACGCGGTCCTGATTACGTTCGCACGGAAAGGCACGAGCGCACTTGAAGCGGCCCGCCAAGCACTCGATGCCGAAGATATGCCGAGGTTTCAAGCGGAGATCCCCCTGCGCGAAGACATGCACTTAGCGTTTGGCTACTGCCCCGGACCAGACATGCACGGCTATGACGCCGTCGCCGATGAACTCATGGAGATGATGAAATGACCACCAGCAAGCAACGTGCAAGCGGACAGCTCGCCCCACGAGCAACAAAGAAGACCACAAGGGGCACAGCAACGACTGAAACGAAGTCCGCACGATCAGCGTTCCATCAGACCTCCAATCGCGACTACGTCAAGAAGATGACCATTGAAGTCGACCGTGATCTACACACTGAACTGAAAATGATTGCGGCTCGCGAAGGTGTGACAATCCGCGAGATTGTCGAGTCCTACCTGGAGAAATATGTGAAAACGCATCGCTAAAATAAGAGGATACAGGTTTACAGGTGCTGTAAACCTGTATTTTTATTGCGACTGCTTCCCCGTGGGTTTAAGGGGTGTTTCCAACCGGTAGGTGACCGTAGAACTGATACAGGTTTACAGCACCTGTAAACCTGTATCGCAGTCCCTCTAGATGAAGTGGGAGAGTTGATCGTGTTGTACGTCCGTAGTGGTTTACCAGCGTGTTAGCCTAAACGCGTCAATAAAAGAAAAAGCCTGGAACATGTCCAAGTGCTCCAGGCTTGCTTCACTACCGGCGTCCAACCGGATAGTGAAGCGCTTTAACCGACCCCTACGTCGGAGAAAGCGATGTTATGAGTGTATCGAACCGTAACGCAGAACGCACGACACCACGCCAGCATATGCGCGGTGTCGGTTTACACACGGGGTTTCTTGACGACACCCCAGCGGGCGCAACAGACCGCGACGCCCTGTTAGCGCATCTCGGGCGCAGTGCGATCCATGCCAGCAAAGACCGCAACTTCGGCAACGCGTACTACCCGGATAGTGCGGGCGCGCGACGTCCTCGGCTCTACCGGATTGACTCGCCAGCGTTTGCCAACTGCCAGTACGTCATGTTGACCACGAAGCAGTATGCAGCCGTCCTCGTCGTCGATATTGACCAACCCGGACAGACAGGTGGCCACCCAACCAGTCTTGCGCTGAGCGTGCGGGAAAACTTCGCCAAGCTCATCAATCACGGGATTGGCCCCTCATGGGTCGGCATTAACCCACTGACCGGCAAAGCCCAGGCGATCTGGTTAATTGACCCGGTGTATGCCGATAAAGCAGGGCAATCACCCCATATGAGCTTGCTTGCAGCAACGAGTAAAGCGTTAGGAGAGATGCTGGACCATGACCCGCACTTTTCCCACCGCTTTAGCCGCAGCCCGTTCTACGAGGGGAAAGACCCCACCGCATATCGCTGGTACTGCCAGCACAAACGGGTACATCGCTTGGCTGACTTACTGCGGGAGGTACGTGCATTGACTGGCCAAGAAACACAGCAGCGATCGACACGACAGCAGTTTTCCTCTGGTCGTGAACTCCTCGAAGCAGCGAAAACACGCAGACAAGAAGCAGAAGCCTTCAAGGCGCTTGCAAACGACGTCGAAGCAGAACTTGCGACAAGCGTTGAGCGCTATGACCCCGACCTCATTGAGGGCGTGCGCGTGCTGTGGATTGACCAAGGACGCGCTGCCCGCGACGAGACGGCGTTTCGGCATGCGCTAAAAGTCGGGCACCGGCTACGCGCAGCAGGCGAGCGCCTGACCGATAACGCTCTGATTGACGCCTACGAGCACGGATACAACATCGCCCAAGAAGCCGGAAGCGATGGGAGACTCTCGGAGATGCCGCCGATGCGTGATCGCCAGACCATGGCAAGGCGAGTGCGTGGGTACGTAACGCAGGCGAGGGCCTCGAATGGCGGTCCTGCGGCTCCTGGGAGGGCTACAAGCACCGAACGTAAAGCTTTAGCCACGATGGGCCGTAGAGGCGGTCAGAAAGCCGCACAGCGCTGGAAAACAGACCCAAACGGCGAATACGCACAGGGACGCCGTGAAGCTCTAGAAGATGCTAACCGGACAAGAAAGATCTCGGCGAAAGCGACTAAGGCCCAAATCGTTGCCTGGTTCTATTCTGCATATGCGGAGACGAAGAGATGGCCTCTGGTCAAAGAAGCAGCAGCAGAGTTTGGTGTATCTGAAAAGACGGTGCGGAGAGCTGTAAAAGAAGCGGGAATCATCCTGCCACGCGGGCGGGCCAAAAAACTGGACAGGCCATAAGCAATATACGGTTCCCCGTGCGGTAGCACGTGAGCTACCTAGTTTCGTTTCTTTTCAGCAACAGTGAAGTGTGCGACTCATGCCGAATTAAGCGTCCTTAAGCAAAGCAAAGTAAGTCGGTGGCGATGAGTGACTCTTAGAGATGCCACCGACGGAACCCCGGTTCTAAAAGCGCGCAGTAATCCCCACGGCTTGGTGCCGTGGGGATTACTGCGCTTCTACGTCCGCAAGTTCGGGAGTTGAGTACCGCGGAAATCAGGACTTTGCAGGTCAGGAGTAGTAAACGGCAATCCCCCTATAAACCTATACTCACCCTCTACCCCTTTAACTCGCACTCTAGGTAAGCAGCACGCAAAGAATGTGTCGCATTAGGGTCAATATATTGGAAAATATTTCGACGAGGAGACTTCGCCGCAAGAAAACCCCGGGGAATGCCGACGTCATGTGTCGCGGTCGAACTGTCGCAGTGGGGTGTAGCCCAGAGGAACAAGGGTGGGGCGACCACCATAGTTGTTGTCGTCTTTACTGTTCCGCCCTCAGTCTGTATCACCGAAATGGCGTGCGGCATGAACCCCGCAAGGCACAAAAGATAGTCATAGACCTATATAGCCTTATGGCTGTATAGGTCTATGGGCATATGGTAGACATGGCTACTGCGAATAGACCCAATCTAGGAAGTCTTCGCCGCTCCTATCCATTTCCCACTCCCGGAACAGTTCCACAGCAGTATCAATTTCCTCACTACTGCGGACTCGTTGCAAGGCAGGCGATCGGCGAATCTCCGAGTAGCGTTCAACCCACTCTTCGAAACCTAGACGTGTCCGGCTTCTACCCCATTGGGAATACAACTCGTCGGCTTTAGAAACCTCATCACTGGAACGGACCGCCGAAACCGGCCACAGTCCGAAAATTGATTCAGGGTATTCAGTCATGCTCTCACCTTATCGAGCAACCAAACAATGCGGCACAGGTTCGTAATAGGGTACACCCAAAAGCGCATGTACGGACGCTCGGTTTTAGAAACCTCATCACTGGAACTGATCGGAGGAATCGACCATTTGGTTAATCTCGTAATCGAATCCCCTCTGTCTTACTGCGGTCATTGCCCTATCGGCTTCCTCTTTGGTTTTAATAAAAGCCTTCCCGGTGTCGATCATCGCCTTAGCCGATTGCCAATCTGTCGGAACGGGAATTAGGAGATCACGGACATGGTTAGGCTCTAGGTGCTGCTGGACTGACCCGTATTCATTAATCAGCATTTGAAGTGCAGCATTTTCCGAGAGAAGGAATGCAGCAACGTACGCTCGCAAATCTGGGGATTGAATTCGAACTCTAATCATGTCGTCAGAGACAATCTGCCCGTCCATCACGCTAGATACGTAAGCAAGTCGGCCAATGGATCCTGAACGTGTGAGAAGCAGATCTCCTTCATGAACAGTGACGACCTCATAATCCCTTTTCTGCTTAGCGGTAGCCTTTGCGAGATCGATTAGTTTCGCGGAGTCTCGCTTGTCTTGGAGCATGGCAGAAGGAGTGAAGTACCCCACAACGTTTTCACCGTCGGCCACATCCTTAACGATGACGTTCTCAGTTTTGAGTCGTGGCCCCTTAAAAATCGCAATCCCTGGCTCCAGCTGGCCAAGAGTAGAGACCTCCCACCCCTGAATTTCATCAAACTCGCGAATTGTTGCAATCGACTCATTGAGGTGGGGCGAATAAAACTGCGGGTTAATATTCAACCGCGTGTCGATTTCACTGCGCTTCACCGAGTAGCGGAATTGCGACGGCTGAAGTGACCCGTTTTTGAAATCCTGATAATCGTCAACAATCTCATCAAGGTCTTGGTCCAGCTGATCAGTGGTCACTCCATCTGAGTTCATAACAAAGATTGGTTCCCCCTCTGAGGTCTGGCCGACCTTCTGAGAGACTGCCATATAGATGTCGTAATCCTCCTCGACTTCACAAAGTTCCTCGGCAGTCTTTTTAGTGAGGAAAATTACGCACGTTCTCACGCCGGTGTCTGGCTGGAACGAGTCCTTATGCAATGTCACAACTGCGTCAAGCCGGGCCTTTTCGAAAAGCAGCTGTCTAGCTTTGAGCGACTGAGCAGTGTCTAGGAAGGCTTTGGGAACGACTATGCCCATGCGCCCACCTTCAGCTAGCCAATCGAGACACCTTTCAAAGAAAAGGAGTTCAGGGCTTTGCTGGGTGAGAGTCTCCTTCGTTGCGGAGCCATTAGCTTTAGACATGACCTCGCGTTGAGCTGTCTCGAAATCAGCGAGAATCTCAGGATCGGTGATTCGCGCGTCCCCCTGACCGGCAAACGGAGGGTTTGTAAGGATCACCTTGGGTGCCCCCTGAGCGGCGCGAGAGATAATCCACGGGTCCATCTCCGAATAGGGACGCAGTGAATTCCCTTGTGTCATTCCTGCGTGACCATCTCCGTTAAGGAGCATCGCAGTTTTAGCCAGCTTCACCAAGCGAGGGCTAATCTCTACCAGAAAAACGTCGTTCTTTGCAGAATCAAGCTGGCGCTCTCGTTGAGGGCTGCCTTGAGCGGTAGTCTCTAACACTTTTTGGCGGACATGGCGGAAAGCAGCCGTGACGAATCCTCCTGACCCACCAGCGGGATCGAGAATCTTCTCGCCTACTTGTGGATCAATCATCCGCACCATCGCAGAGACAATGAGTCGATTCGTGAAAAACTGTCCGCGCTGACGTTTGAGATTCTGGTGGGTGTACTGCTCGTAAGCTGCGCCCATAAGATCCCAGTCGTCTGCATCTTGATAACTGGCGACAAGGGACCACGGCTGGAGCACTGTGATTGTTTCGACGATAGCGGAGTCTGGTACTTCAATCTTTTCACCTTCCGGGAACACCTCTCGGTGCCGTTCTGCGAAAGTCTCGAAAAGGTGCCGCACACGTTTTGCGGCAGCGGATCGACCTTCTTGCGACTCATACTCGTCCTGGGTGATGTAAAATTGCGGATACTCGCCTGGAGCGGATTCATCCTCAATTTTGGCGAGAAGGATACGAACCATGTCCATCGTGATGTCATAGTCGTAGTTCTCCATACCACGCCCATAAAGCTTGCTATTACAAAGACGAAATAACCTACGAATATCGTGGGGACGGTCAAGCTCATCTTTGCGTCTGCGGCCGACAGCACCCCACTTCTCATCTGCACGTGGAATCTCCGTTACGGGTAACAGCAGGTGCTGCTCTCGATCTACTCGGTAAAACTTAGTGTCTGCAGAATCTCCCTCAGTGCCGTTTGTCCATACTCCACCTGGTGCATTCGTGGAGAAGATGTAGCTAACGAGCTGTGCGTACCCTGATTTCTCATCAGGCTTTTTGCACTCAACAACTAAAGTGATTTTCCCTTGATCACGGTTTGCCGCAGCCACGTTGGTGTTATAAACCACGATGTCTGCCCGAACCGGGCGCCCGTCAACACCCGTAACTTCTTTGCTGCCGTGATATATCGGCACTTCGCGACGAATACGCTTAGCGGGATAGTCGTACTCGTTAATCAACGTGGCGATGAAACCTTGACGCACCGCTTCTTCCGGAGTTGCAGGTAAGAGCGTTCCGTCAGTTAAACAGACATATTTCCCCTCTTCGCTCAGCATCGGTTTAACCTTAGGTCGTTTTGCGTTGGTAGCCATGTTTATCTCCATATCCATGAATGCTCAATACCGTCAGACTGTCCCATAGAAACTTGGGTGCATCTTGTGCAAAGCCCACACAGAGTTCCTTGCAATACCAGGCACGCAAATAATTCGGATCAGTCGCTCTGCGCGTACTTACACCCTAGTGCGCCTTGATTGGCGCTGCCCGAGCCATCCAGACGGTCGCGCCACCGAATTTTGAACCGACCAAAGTTCTCGGCGCATAGTCGCGCGGTTAAGGCCGCGCGTCTGCTGGAACATGTGTTCACAGAAATGGGCTGCGATGTCGGGTGGTCATGGCAGGATTGCAAGCATGATTCAAAGCATTGAGAAGCTGTTGTCTGAGGCGAGCGTGGCTCGGTTTGATCCCGAAGACGCAACGTTGAGCAGTGGCGAGCGTGCGCAAGCGAAGATCGTCACTGTCCTTTTGGAGGAATGGGACGCGCTTGACGGGACGCAGCAGCGCGCGATTGTGGACGTGCTTGAGAAGTCGACGCAAGCAAGCGAAGACGCCGAGGGATTCGTAGAGCGCCTGCGGCAGCGAGCAAAGAAGTAAACCTGTTGCCTTGTCCTCTTTAAGCGTGCGCTCCATGAGCGCTCCCATAATGAACGACAGCGCCCGCCTGTCCCACAGAGGTGCTGACGCGAACGCCTACAGCGTTCTTGTCCCTGAATCATCACTACCGGGTCGCTCCTCGCAGTAGCGGTCGGCGTTGACCGCATCTTCCATCAGCCCGAGCGTGATTTCTTCGAAGGCGTCTTTAATCGCGAGTGACTCAAAGTCTTTCGCGACTTGCTCCCAGTGCATGCGCTCAAGGGTCGGAATCATTGCCCACAGCGCCATGCGCAGATACGTCCCACGACTGCGCCCAGTGCGCTCGGCGAGCGCGTCGAGCCGCTCAACGAGTTCGCGCTCTAGTCGCACAGAGACAACCGGCCCGCGTCCGATCACGCCGCTCTGTTTTCTCGTCGCCATGATCATCGATCCTTTCTTGTTTTGTCCCGACGTTGCTTCCTAGCTCTACATGTAAACAATGTTTACATGTAGAGACGAGAACAGTCGGTGTGAGGAAAACGGTTTTACTTTTCACAACGAAGCGTACATGTAAACAATGTTTACATGTAGCGGTTTGAGTAAAAGCGAAGACCCCTTTTTGCGGAGCGCTCGCCCGTAATGGGGGGTATGTGGCCGGGGAACGCATCAACGGGCAAAGGGGTCTTCTGACGTTTCAAGGGATGCTAGCCTCCCCCAAATCGCTGCCGCATAGTCTAGCCGGGCAGGTCGAGAGTTTCGGCAAAATTGCTCAACTCTCCCCTTTCCCTTTTCCCTCCCCAAGGCCAGCGCTGGCCGCGCTTGCCTTGTTTTAAAGCCGGGGGTTTTATTTGTTGGTACATTGGCAGTAAACTTGCCAGTACCCCCTGACGGGGCGCAAACACCGCTTGACCTGGACCGGAAGGAGGCCGCGGAGATGCTCACGATTGCGAAGCTGCACGGTGAGTCTGTGGCCTATTACGAGTCCACTGTTTCGACCGAAGAGGAGCGTTCGAGTGGT
>OJLW01000942.1_pt1 | contig 11994 bp, 9 predicted proteins | sample 1597021 | NCBI WGS metagenome assembly OJLW01 (sample SAMEA3904676, study PRJEB24821) | metagenome | biome: Builtin; feature: hospital; material: surface | place: USA | collected 2013-06-03
CTTATTTAATTTTTCTTTCTTTATTTCTACATTTTCCCAATTTTTTATTTAAGTCTTCAAAAATTTTCACAAAAAAAGAAGCTATATCAGGTGATATAGCCTCTTTGTATATTTTTAAAACAAATCTTTTCGCAAGCTTATTCTTGACTAGCTGATTTTGCCTTAACTTCTCTAATCTTAGCCATTGATTCGATAATAGAATCTGCAAGAGCTTCCATGTCGTTTTCGTTAGCCTTGTTAAGAGATGAGTTAAGTGTAACTCTTTCTGGAAGTACGTCGAACATCTTAAGATTTTCGTCGATATATTCTTCAATCTTATCGCCAACTGTACAAGCCCAAGTACCATTTTCGATGATACCAACAGTTCTATTTTGAACGTTAAGAGCTTCTAGGTCCATTAAGAAGTTTTTCATTACAGGATAAATACCTAGGTTGTAAGTTACTGATGCAATTACAATGTGAGAGTATTTAAATGTGTCTGCAATTAGGTAAGACATGTGAGTGTTACTTACGTCGTGAACTACTACATTAGTCATTCCCTTGTCACAAAGTCTTGATGCAAGAGCTTGTGCAGCACGTTCTGTGTTGCCATACATTGATGCGTAAACGATCATTACGCCTTCTTCTTCTGGTTCGTATCTTGACCATTTGTCGTATTTGTCGATGAACCATCCAAGGTCTTCTCTCCAAACTGGTCCGTGAAGTGGACAGATATATTTAATATCTACAGTTGCTGCTTTTTTAAGAACGTCTTGTACAAATGGACCGTATTTACCTACGATATTTGTTAAATATCTTCTTGCTGGGTCAAGGTAATCTCTTTCGAAGTTAACTTCGTCAGCAAATAGTTTTCCGTCTAGTGTACCGAAAGTACCGAAAGCGTCAGCTGCAAATAGTACTCCGTCAGTTGTATCAAAACTTACAAGTACTTCTGGCCAGTGAACCATTGGTGCTTCTAAGAATACAAATTCGTGTTTACCAAAGGAAATTGTGTCTCCTTCTGCAACAATGATTGATTGTTCGTCAGGTACGTGGAATCCGTATTGACGCATGAATTCAAATCCTTGTTCACTTGCTATAACTTTTACATCTGGATATCTTAAGATGATTTCGTCAATAGCTGCAGCGTGGTCTGGTTCTAAGTGGTGAACTACTAGGTAGTCTAGGTCTTCTCCATCAAGAACTTCAGTTATATTTTCTAAATAATCTTTTACAATTGACCAGTCAACTGTATCAAATAGTACGTTTTTTTCGTCTTTTAGTAAATATGAATTATATGTTACTCCTTCTGGTATAGGGAATATATTTTCAAATAATTCTAGTCTATGATCATTTCCACCAACATAGTAAAGATCATCTGTGACTTTTCTAACTGTATACATTATATCCTCCTTTATTTTCTATCTGCTGGGAAATCAGCTTCAATAAAGTTTTGCTTTTCTTCTTGACATTCTGGACATGTCCAATCGTCTGGTAGCTTGTCAAAATCTGTACCTGGATCGATTTCGCCTTCTGGATCTCCGTAGTTTGGATCATATTCGTATCCACAGCCTGGACATACCATAACTTTGTAGTTAGGCGCTAATTTTCTAGGTTTAGATCTTCTAACTTTTTTCATTGGAGGTGCTGGTTCTTTTTCACCAGTTCCTAATGCTTCAGCAAGAAGTGGCATGATTTCGAACATATCTCCAACTATACCGTAGTCACAGTTCTTAAAGATTGGAGCACCTGCATTTTTGTTGATTGCAACAATTGTTGATGCATTTTTAATACCCTTTAAGTGTTGGCTGGCTCCTGAAATACCACATGCGATATATAGGTTACCATTGAATTTTTGTCCTGACATACCAACGTATCTTTCAAGTGGAACAAGTTTTAGAGTTTCTGCAACTGGTCTTGAAGAACCAAGTGCTGCACCTGCTGCGTGAGCAAGTTCTCTAGCCATATCCATGTTTTCTTCTCCGCCGATTCCCTTACCTACTGATACAACTCTTTCAGCGTCGTAAACAGGAGTATCAATATCAATACCTACAGAGAAGTCATATCCATCTTTTTTAAGGTTTTTAACTAGTATATCAACAGCTTCCTCAGCTGTGTCTGCTTTTATAATTTCTCTTTTTCTATCTCCAGTGATAGGGCCAGCTTTTTTATCTAGTGCAGCAGCTCTACCTTTTTTCTTTGGAGCCTTTCCAACAAGGTGACTTGCAACTACAACTCTTTGGATTTCAGAAGTACCTTCATAGATTGTTGTAATCTTAGCATCTCTGAAGAATCTTTCTACGTCCATGCCCTTTAGGTATCCATTACCACCGTGGATTTGAAGAGCTTCGTTAACAACCCACATAGCAACTTCAGATGCAACTGTCTTACACATTGCAGCTTCCATTGAATAGTTTTCGTGATTTTGTTTCATTTCAGCAGCTGAATAAACCATAAGTCTTGCAGCTCTGATTTTTGTAGCCATATCTGCAATCTTGAATGCAACTGCTTGTTGTTGAGCAATTGGTCTACCAAATTGAACTCTTTCTTTTGCATAAGCAAGTGCAGCTTCATAAGCACCTTGTGCAATACCTAGTGCTTGAGATGCGATACCAATTCTACCACCGTCAAGTGTTTGCATTGCAATTCTAAATCCTTGACCTTCTTTACCAAGTAAGTTTTCCTTTGGAACCTTAACATTGTTAAATTGAAGTTCAGCAGTAGTTGAAGATCTAATACCTAATTTGTCATAGTGATCTCCAAATGTGAATCCATCCCATCCTTTTTCTACTATGAAAGCAGAAATTCCGTGAGTACCGATTCCTGGTGTAGTTACTGCGTATACTACATAAGTATCAGCAGCAGGAGCGTTTGTGATGAAAATCTTGTTACCATTTAGGATATAGTGATCTCCTTCAAGAACTGCAGTAGTTTCTGTACCACCTGCATCAGAACCAGCATTTGGTTCAGTAAGTCCAAAAGCACCAAGTTTTTTACCTTGAGCAAGAGGTTTTAAATATTTTTCCTTTTGTTCTTTAGTACCAAAAGCTTGGATTGGATAAGATCCTAGTGAAGTGTGAGCTGATAATACAACACCAACACCAGCGTCTACTCTTGAAAGTTCTTCTACAGCGATAGCATAAGAAATAACATCCTTACCTGCTCCACCTTCTTCTTCAGGGTATGGAAGTCCCATCCAACCGTTTTCGCCAATCTTCTTAATGATTTCTTCTGGAAATTCATTGTTTTGATCAAGTCCAAAAGATAATGGCTTGATTTCTGCTTCTGCAAATTCTCTGATAGCCTTACGTAGGGCTTCATGTTCAGCAGTTGTCTTGTACATATTTGACATATTTTCCTCCTTTTAAGATTAAAGATAATTAAAGTATTAGATACTTTATTAGTTAAAAACAAAAGATACACCAAGTCGGTATACAATAATTAAAGTATACAACAACTTTACTAAAGTGTCAAAACATTTTCACAATATTTTTAATAAAATTTAAAAATGTTTTTTTAGAAAATCCTTCGTTTTCCTACTGAATTATTTATACCCTATTTTAAATTTTTTATCATCTATTTAATCCTTTAATTGATAAATTCTTTTTTTGTTGTAAAATATAAAGTTAACAAGAAGATGTTTATTGCAAATGGAGGAATTATGAATTTAGAAAAATTATTAGAGTGGAGAAGATCTTACAGAAAGTTTGATGAAGAAAGAGAACTTGCTAAGGAAGATATTGATGGAATTTTATCTTCTATTAAGTTTGCTTCTTGTGCAAACAACAGACAATTCTTAAGATTTATCTCTGTTGAAAACAAAGAAAAAGTCTTAGAGATTTTTGATAACACAAGATGGGCCGCTTCCCTTCCCAATGATGCTGGTAGGCCTAAGGAAGGTGAAAGACCTGTTTATTTTATTGCCATCTTAAGTGACAAGGAAAAGAAATTAAAGTTTGATGGAGTTGACCAGGGACTTGTGATTTCTAATTTGACTCTTGCTGCTGCAGAAAGAGGTATTGGATCTTGCATTATTGGAAGTGTTGTTGATGAGAAGATACGTGAAATCTTATCTTATGATGAGAGATATACTTGCAGTATTGTTGTGGCTTTTGGCTATCCTAAGATTGAATCCTCTATAAAAGAAATTGATTTAGAAGAGGACCAATCATATTACCTAGATGAGAATGGAAACTATGTAGTTCCTAAGTACAAGTTAGATGATATTGTAAGGAGGATATGATGAGTAATAGCGAAAAATCTTTCTCTAACTTTATAAATAGAAAGGCAAAATTATATTTTATTGATGCCCTCGGTGCCATGGCCTTTGGTCTTTTTGCAACCCTTCTAGTTGGTACAATCTTAAATACTATTGGCAAGTCCTTTAACATTTTGTTCTTGACTGATGTCCTTTGGCCTCTCGCTCAAAAAGCAACGGGACCTGCTATTGCAGTTGCCATTGCCACAGCTATGGGTGCACCAAGTCTTGTTGTCTATGCGGCAACTGTTGTTGGAATCGCAGGCAACGATCTTGGAGGTCCCATGGGAGTTTATATTGCAACTATAGTGGCTGTTGAATTCGGTAAGCTTGTCAGCAGGAAGACAAAAATTGATATTATAGTCACTCCTGCCATTACAGTTTTAACTGGAGTTTTCGTTGCCAACTTTGTTGGTCCTTATATTGGCAACTTCATGAATCTCTTGGGAGCAATTATTATTAATGCAACAGAAAAGGCTCCCTTCTTTATGGGAATAATTGTATCAGTTGTTGTTGGTATTGTATTGACCCTTCCAATTTCATCTGCAGCCCTATCAATGATGCTTTCGCTTTCATCCCTTGCTGGTGGAGCTGCAACTATTGGATGCTGTTGTCAAATGGTTGGCTTCGCAGTTATGTCTTATCGTGACAACAAGGTTGAGGGACTTGTGGCCCAAGGTCTTGGAACTTCAATGTTACAAATGCCAAATATTGTGAGAAAACCTCTCATAATCATCCCACCAATACTTTCATCAGCAATACTTGGACCAGTGTCTACAATGGTATTTAAGCTAGAGAACACTCCCCTTGGTTCAGGTATGGGAACTAGTGGACTTGTCGGACAAATTTCAACCTTTGCTGCCATGCCAGATGTTCCTTTTATGAAACTTTTGGGAATAATTTTACTTATGCATATCATTTTGCCTGGTCTTGTGACTTTTGTCATCTACGAAGTCCTCTACAGAAAAGGCCTAATTCAAGATGGTGATATGAAGTTATATTTTAAATAAAATTTTATTATAAGATAACAATTTTTTGCATTAAAAAAAGATGGGTCGCCCCATCTTCTTTTTTATGCTCTTACATCATCATAGTCACTTGACTCAAGTTTCTTTTCTACGTAAGAACAAGTTCCTAAAATCTTTTTATTTTCTTTTCTTGCATCTTCTACAAGTTGTTTTACAAGTTCGCCTGCTAGTCCTTGTCCCCCAAATTCTGGTTTCACAATAGTGTGTTGGGCATCAATTACATCGCCCTTATCTTCATAAGTCAAGATTCCCTTGTAATTATTTTCATTTTCGCCTATATAATAACAGTTTCTACCTTTTTTAACTTCCATAATAACCTCCTATTTTAAATGTCCTTATAAATTACTTACCCATTTAAAATAAAAGTTCACTCTTATTTTATTTTTTCAATGATTCTGTATTTTGTATCAAAGCCTTCATTAGTTCCTGTGAAGGAGTTGTCGCCTTTTGAAAGTTCTAACATGGCGTCTACAGTTTCTTTAAATTCTGGAAGTTCCTCTGTCTTTCTATCTAGCTCGTCAATTCCCTTTTGCTTAAATTCTTGAAGTTTTTCTGCGAAGATTCTCATGTTATCGTCAATTAGGTTACTTCCATCTTTTAGTTTAAAGGCACCAGCACTTAAGTCAATGATACCATCATCAAGTTTTTTAATTCCATCTCTCATTGGCACAATTCCCTCTGTCTTAAGTCTTGGGAATTCTTTGAAGTCCTTAGATTTATCTCTAAATTCTAAAAGACCACTTGTTAAGTCACTTGCACCGTCATTTAACTTGCCTGAGTTTGAATCAAGTTCTGTGATTGCATCTGTAAATTTATTTACAGCTTCTTCACTTTCTCCTGTTCCCTCTCTTAATTTTGATGAGCCATCTTTTAATTTTGTAGTTGCATCATCAAGTTTAACAAGTGAATCAGAAAGCTTCATAAGTTGTGATGTGTCAAGTTTTGAAGCTGCTTGTGACATTGCCTTTCCAAGTTCTCCATCAATTTGTCTTGCACCACTTGCAAGTTCTGATGTTCCTGCTTGGAGTTGTTCAAGTCCTCCAGGAAGTTGACTTGTACCTGCATTTAATTTTTCAGATGCAGCAGCTAGTTGATTCATGCCTCCCTTTAGCTCATCAAGCCCTTGTAGTTGCCCTGCCATTCCACTTAAACCCTTTAAAGCTTGAAGTTGTGCTCCAGCGTTTTGTGCTGATCCACCAATTGTTTGTGCGTTTTTACCAATATTTCTTGCTGCTCCACCAAGTTTAGTAATTGCTTGGAAAGCTATAGCTTGTGATTCTGGATCTTGAATTTGACTAAGCATTCCTATTACTTGTTCAATCTCTTGGGCTGAACCTCCAATACTTTGGGCAGATGCGCCAATCTTTTGAAGGTCTCCTTCAACATTTATATTTTCAAGACCAGAAAGATCTGGGGCCTTCATTCCTTGAACCTTATCATTTAATTGTTGGAAGTTGCTATTAAACTTATCTTGACCTGCTGCAAGCTCCTTTGAGCTTTCAAGTGCCTTACTTGCACCAGCATCAACCTTGTCTGCACCAGCTGATAGTTTTTCTATCCCAGCTTTTAATTCAGATAGTTTCTTTAAGGCTTCTTCCTTCATCTCATCAATCTTGCTAAGCTTGCTTGAACCTTCTCTAAGTTGTGTTGTTGCGTCTTTTAATTTTCCAATTCCATTGTCAAGTTCCACTGAACCGTCGTGAAGCTTTCTTGCCCCATCTTTCATTTCTCCAGTTTTTTCATTCATCTTGCCAACTGCAGAAGTGTAGTCAGTGATACCAGAAGTTAATTTGCTTCCACCTTCATACATTTCTTGTGCTGCACCTGGAATCGGTTCAACCTTATCAATAACTTCATCAATTTTGTCTTCAAACTCTCCAGACTTTTCATAAAGTTCCTTGGAACCGTCCTTTAATTTAACAGATCCATCTCCCATTTCTGAGATACCGTCATTTAATTCGCCTTGGGCATCAGATAATTTTGAAGAAGCATCTACCAATTTTTTTGAATTATCTTCTAGTTCCTTAATTCCATCTCTTAACTTGTCAATAGTATCTAGGTCAGCTTCGTTTTGGAATAGTTCATTGGAAATAACAATATATGCTTCAACAGGTTTGTAGTCCTTAACGTCCATTTCTATTGTTGCCTGGCTCTTGAAGTCTTCCATTTGCCTTTCTTCTAGAATAGTTTCAAAGTTTTCTCTTAGGCCTGGTGTTAAAATTGTTGTCACCATTTCATTTTTTCCATCTTTTGCCACTTTTGCATCATCTGTTTCAATATTAGAAGCTACTTCTTGTGGAAAGGCCATAGCTGCCATTAGGGTATAGGGTGAATATACTCTTTGCTTTTTGCCAGCAATTTTCTTTATAGCATAGTTCTTGTTTTCTGCTGAAAGGACAACTTTTAAGTGACCAGACTTGCCTTTAAGATCAGAGTTTTCGATTTTTTCTCCGTCAAGATAATAATCGATCTTTACATCTATTGGAAGGTCTTTTTCACTCTTACCTTGGTAGTAGATGTCCTTAACATCTTCGTCCCAATAAATATATCCTGAATCATTTTTTATCATTTCATCTGTCTTTAAGTTCTTTACATTTTTTAAGTTTGACTTGTCCTTTCCCTTAATATTATCTTCAGAGTTTAGCCAAACTGAAACAGTCTTATCTGTAATTTTATCATCCTTCTTTAGGACATAAACTGTTTCACTTTTATTTATAATTTCTGATGCTGCAAAGGCAGTATTAGTTAATATCATAGAAGATAGGACAAGGGAAATAACTCCCTTTTGAAAATTTTTATTCATTTTTCTCTCCTTTTAATAATTTAATCTAAGTTTTTTGTAGTCTTCTTAATGAAAGGAAAACTAATTGAAATAATAGCAGGTAGTAAAAGTATGATTACAAGCATACTTATAATGGCACCCCTTGCTAAAAAAGTACAAATTGTTGATACAATTTCCATCTTAGAATATATACCTACACCAATTGTTGCCGCCATAAAGGATAGGGCTGACGTTACAATTGATTTTGAAGTTTCTTTAACAGCAATTTTTAAAGATCCGTCTACGTCCTTGGACTTTTTGTATTCTGCTAAAAACCTATCTGTCAAAAGTATTGAATAATCTATAGTTGATCCAAGCTGAATAACCCCAATTATTATAGATGTAATAAATGGTATTGTGTGGTTGAAGTAAAATGGAATACCCATGTTTATTTGGATGGCAAGTTCAATTGCTCCAATTAAAACTATTGGAAAGCCAATAGACTTTAATACAAGGGCAATAATTAAAAATACTACTGAAATAGAAATAATATTTACTATTTTAAAGTCCCTGTCAGATATTACTGTTAAGTCATCCGTTAAAACCGCTTCACCAGTTAGGTAACCTTCCTCGTCATGTTCATTTATTACTTCTTTCATTTGGGCAACTTGTCTTTTCACTTCAGGTGATGCTGTTTGAAACTCAGAGTTTGCCATGATCATTTGGTAACCATTCTTGCTAAAGTTATCTTGAAGTTTGTCTGGCAAGAATTCGCTAGGAACAGTGACCCCTGTTACTGAACTTACACTTAAAACAGAGTTTATACCTTCAATTCCCTTTAGATCACTGATTAGACCTTCTAGATTAGAATTTGATAAATCATCTTTTACCACTATAAAATGGGTACTTGCCATGTTGTAGTCCTTCTTCATCTTGTTAAGGGCCACTATGGAATCTAGGTCTTGAGGCAAGGACCTGTCTAGATTGTAGTAGAGCTTTGTGTTCAATGATCCATAAATTGCTGGAATAAATAATCCTATAGCAACAAGGAAAAGGGTCTTCTTGTGCCTAATGTTAAAGTCTGATAATTTATCAAAACTTGGCAGCATAACCTTGTGGTTGTATTTATTTACTAAATTTTCAACCATGAGAAGCATTGCTGGAAGGACTGTTACAGTTGAGATTAGACCTATTAGGACCCCTTTACTCATTACTAAACCAATATCCTTACCTAAGCCCAATCTCATTGCTATTAGGACAATGAATCCTGCAAAAGTAGTAAGTGATGATGCAAAAAGAGATGAAATTGTCTCTTGGATTGCAACATCCATTGCGTCATATTTTGTATCGTAATATTTTTTTTCTTCAACATACCTGTGGTAAAGAAAGATTGAATAGTCCATGGTAACTGCAAGCTGCAATACAGCTGCAATAGCCTTGGTTATATAAGAAATCTCTCCCAGGAATATATTTGTCCCAAAGTTATACAAGACTGCATAACCTATTGTGAGCATGAATACAAAGGGAACTATAGTTGATTCATTTGTTAAGGACAAAATAATTAGTCCAAGAGCAACTGCAAGTCCAACATAAATTGGTGTTTCCTTGTCAATTAAGTCCTTAGTATCCTTAACAAGTGAAGAAATCCCACTTAGGTATTTTTGATTTGACTCAATCTTTCTAATTTCATCTATAGCTGACATTGTGGTCAAGGAAGATGATGATTCACTAAACTTTACTATCATAAGAGTGGATCCATCAGCATAAAAAATATCTTTTACCTCATCTGGCAAAAATTCGCTGGGAATCATATCTCCTACAGTAGAAGATTTTGAAATTACATCTTCAACCCCGTCTATCTCAAGTATTTTCTCTCGCAAGACCTCTGCATCATGGTCGCTTCCCTCTAAAATTAACATACCTGTGGCCGCATTTTTAAAGTCTTCATCCAAGATTTTTTGACCTTGGGTTGACTTTAAGTCTTGAGGCAAGTAGGACAAGATGTCATAGTTTACTCCAGTCAGCTTGTAACCTATAAATGAGGGAATCAAAAGTAAGGTCATGACTAAGAGTACAAATTTAGGTCTGTGTGAAATAAATTTTGTAAATTTTTTCATTCTACTCCTTTATCTAAATATTCTGTCTACGATTTTGTACAAAGCAGGCTTCATTTCTTCAATATCAAGAACTGAGTCTGGCATTAAGGCTGATTCACAAGTTGAAAGAACTATCTGAATAGTTAATGACAAGATAAATAATCTTTCAGACTCTGATAACTCATCATTAAATAAACTTGAATATTTATTTAAAATAAATTGAAGGTTATTGTCCGTTTCTTTATACCTATCATCATTTTCTATCTTTGCATAAAGAGCCCAGTTTAAGTTGTTTGAAAAAAGTTGCAACTCAAGAGGATCCTCAACTAAGTGATCAATTATATAATTTATAAATGAAATATATCTCTTCTTGGAATCACTATCCACACAAGTGGACTCAGCTTCATAAAAGAGCTCCGTCATTATATCTAGGACTATTCTTTGCTCCAGATCTTTTTTATCTCTAAAGTAAAGATAAAAAGTTCCCAGGCCTAAGTCAGTCCTGCTCATAATATCTCTAATAGAAGTAACTTCTATCCCCTTTTCTCTAAAGGAAGACATAGCAGCCTCTGAGATTTTATTTTCTTTCTCTTTTCTTTTATCTTGAGACGTCATTTTTACCTCCTTCTAAACTTTTATTAATAACTGAACGTTGTTCATATTTGCAAAAGATATAATAATACTTTTCTGAACAAAGTTCAAGTTATTTTTATTTTAATTTTTTTATTTTGGAAAAAATGTAATAGAGGATCCTATACCTAGATTTTATATTTCTATTAAAATTGTTTTTTCAATTTTAATTTTCTATTATATAATAGCTAAGAAAATATCTTTAGGAGGAAAAATGAAAGTAAAATCACTAATAATTCTCACATGTCTGACTCTTATAGGATCAGGATGTGGAAATAAAAATAAAGATAATAAAATTGAAGATAATAAGACTAAGATTGAAGTAAGTGAACTTGATAAAAATGAACAGAAAGATTATCTCATATCAAATATGAATAATAACACTTCACTTGATCTTGTTAGGTCTACTATAGAAAAGAATTTAACTAAAAGTGTTGCAGACTCCTTTGTGTACCTTGTTAAGGACTACAACAAAGAAATCTCAAAAGATCTGCTTAGTGGCGACTTTGAAAGGACTTCTAAGATAGATAAGACTGGAGAAATTATAGACAAGAGATCATCTATAAGCCACAAGTATCCTGACACAAATTGCAGGATAAATTCTTTTTTACTATTAAAAGATGACTTGTCCTTCAAAGATCATGTGGATATTGACGACGAAATTCTTTTTATGGATAAGGAAGCTTTAAAAGATTTAAATTTATTTAATGATGAGGACTTAGAAAATTTTTATAAATTATTTTCAAGAGTAAAGACTTCATCTTCTAAAGACCCAAAAGTTCATGCCAAGGTAATGGAAGAATTTTTGTCAAAAGTTGACTTTCCAAGGACTGCTAGCATGGTCTCTGTAGTACTTCATGACAACCTAGACGGCGACTACCTATTTATTGGTCACGTGGGAGTCCTCCTCCCTTTAGATAATGGCTATTTATTTTTAGAAAAGATTTCTTTTGAAGAGCCCTACCAAGCAATAAAGTTCTCTAAGAAGGAAGATGCCTATATGTATTTGAAAGAAAAGTACAGGGACTATCTTGATCCAGAGGTTGCCCCTCCCTTTATTATGGAAAATAATAAATATGTAGAAATATAATTTATTACAAGTTAATTTAAAAATTTATTTTTTAAATTAATATTTTTTAGATTATTTATCTATTTGAAATTATTATTAGACAAGCTTAATTATTTAAATTAATAATTTTTATTTAATCTGTAAAATTACTGTCTCTTATACACATCTGACGC
>OJLW01000953.1_pt1 | contig 11863 bp, 9 predicted proteins | sample 1597021 | NCBI WGS metagenome assembly OJLW01 (sample SAMEA3904676, study PRJEB24821) | metagenome | biome: Builtin; feature: hospital; material: surface | place: USA | collected 2013-06-03
ATCATTACTTATATTTTCTTTGTTTCACCTCTTGACTTTTAATAGTTAGTCTTTCCAAATAATTGACAACTATTCTTGTCATTATTATATATCTGACAACTTTACTTGTCAAATTTATTTTTATTTACCTCTCCTCTAAATATATTATTGAAATACGGGTATAATGTTAGATATACCTAAAAAGAGGTGATTACTTTGATCTTTTTAAAGCAAGATGAAAACATGTACAAGCTCCTTGAGGCCTTATTTTATAAGGATGGAACCTGGGTTAGGATTGATGAGCTTGTAGATGATTTAGACCTTAGCAAAAAAACTATTCACAATTATATATGTTCTCTTGAGAAATTATTTAAAAATTATGCCAAATTTGAAATAACTTCAAACCTTGTCAAGGCTGATTTTATCCTTGATATAGGCTTAAAAACTATCAAGAAAATTTTTATCAAAAACTCTCTGATAAGCCAAATTTTGACCATTACTTTTTTGGATGAGATAAAAAATAAAAAGGACTTAGCCACTAGACTTAATACCAGTGATTCTTCTATTTTTAGAAATATTGGCTACCTTAACGAGGCTATCAAAGAGATTTATAATATAGAGTTTTCCTATGCAGACCTCGATTTTGTAGGCGATGAGTATGATATAGAGAAGTTTTATCTAAATCTTTTCATAAGCACTCAAATAAGTCCACTTGACTGGCCTTTTGAAGGCCTTGTCGATGAGAAAGATGTCACAACTATTGCCGAAAGCATCGGTAAGTCCATATACATGGAGATTATTTTCGGCCAATATTCTTATATCAAGACAGCCCTTGCCATCTCTCTTATCAGATATAGGCGAGGCTTTAAATTCAAGATTGGCGAGATTGACCAAGATATGCTTAGCTTTGTCAAAAAATGTCTGTCAAATATCGAAGTTGCCAGGGCTACTAGAAGGCTTTTACCTAATGAAAATGGCGATCTGACCATGGTTTTATATCAAATTTTGGCATTTTTTATAAACCATGAATACACCCCATATTTTAAGAGCCTTGATGAGGTTTTTGAACTTGTTCCAATCTATAAGGATTATTACGACTATCTTTATGATAAATCTATAAAGCTCTGTGATAAGTACGAGATTGATAAGACAAATCTTGAAAATGCCTACAAGGAAATTTTCTCTTACTTTTATGTAAGGCTATTTAACGTAGAGCAGGCGGACTTTTTTGTAGCAAAAAGCCAGCACTTGCTTGATTATATCAGGTTTATTAACATAGATTTCTACAAGGATATCTATGCCATGATGGATGGGCTTTTGGATAAGTATCCTAAGCTTAGGGAGAGATATTCGACAGAAGCTATGGTCTATGCGATTTATTCAACTTGGCCAGGCCTTTTGGGCCATATGATTGATAGCATCAAACAAATTAAGGCTATTATTATATCAAATTACGATAGGTATCATTCAAGACTTATACAGGATTTTATAAATTCTACAGCATCTACTATCTTAAGCGTAGATATTTATACCAAGCCAAGACTTGATATAAGTTGGCTTAGACAGTCAGATTATGATGTTATAATTACAGACTTCCTACTTGAGGCAGACCTAGGCGATAAACTTTTGCTAAACCTTGAAAACTTGCCAAGAGTCCACAGGTCATTTAAGATTTTAGACCAAATCCTAGGCAAGAAATTTATGGAAATCAAGGCAGAAAACCCAGAATTTTTTGATAATTCAAAGCCACTTTGAAATAACTTTAAGCTATAAAAGCCCCCAACTATTTTTGTCTGGGGCTTTTCTTTTATGAATTTTTTGTGTATAATAGTGGAAATATTGTATAAAAGGAGATGATTAGATGTTCGCTGTAATAGTAAATACCCTGGCAGTTTTTACCTGTGGAATGCTCGGGACCGGTCTTTCAAATAGACTTGCCCACAAGTATCAAGAAGCCATTATGAAATTTTTACCGATTGCCATTATTGTATTAGGTATCGATTCTGCCCTTAAGGGTGATATTATGATTATGATCATCTCTATAGTGGGCGGTGTCCTTGTTGGTGAATACCTAGATATTGAGGGAGACCTTGATAAGTTTGCGGACTTTCTTAAAAATAAGTTTATAAAAAATTCTGAAAGCGACTTTTCCACTGGCTTTATATCTGGGATTTTGCTTTTTTGTGTTGGCTCTATGGGAATTCTTGGAGCAATTGATGCAGGGGTTAAGGGTGATTATTCAATTCTTCTAACAAAGGCTGTCCTTGACGGGCTGTCAGCACTTTTTCTTGCGGCAAGCCTTGGCAGTGGCATAGCTTTTGCAAGCCTTGCAGTCTTTATCTATGAAGGAGCTATTTGTCTTCTTGCTAGCCTTCTTTCCCCACTTTTTACAGACTTTGTCCTTGCAAATATTTCAGGTGTTGGCGGCCTTACAATCATTGCCATAGGCCTATCCATGCTTGATATAGTCGATTTTAGGATAGCTAATGCCCTACCAGCTATAGCCATGCCTGTCCTTATTGGGCTTATAATGTCTTTATTTTAAAAATCCTCCAAGCGGAGGATTTTTCTATGCCCTATAAAGTATATAGGTATCTAATTTTTCAAAGCCATTTGCAATAGCCACTTCTAGTTCTAATTCTTTTTCGACTTCTATGAAATATTTGATTTCTCCTATCTGCCCAAACTCTTCTATTAGAGAATTTATCATTGTCTTTATTAGGTTCTCGCAAGTTTTTTTATTAGGATCTTTCATAAAGAGTCCAAAAATTTCTCCCTTGTAAGGATTTTTGCCGTAGATTTTTACTAAGAGGCTGGCTGTAATCTCTCCCTCATCTTTTTTGACAAAGACCCTAAACCTGTCAAAGTCCCTATATAGATTGGTACTTGAATAGTAGGTATCTTTTGCAAAGGTATCGTGAAAATCCTTGTAGGAGGCGAAGTCTTTCTTGGCTAAGAGTTCAATATTTTCTGTAAGAGCGGAAGATTTTTCTAGATTTTTAGCCTCTAGGACATGGGAGTATTCTACAATTTTTGCTTTTTCTACAAAAGATTTTTCCTGATTTATCCAAGAAGCTTCCCCAAGACCTATATTTATAGGATAGGCCTTGTGGCCTTTTTTTATCCTTTCTAAAAGGCCTTCTAAGACTCTTAGGTCCTTATTTTTTATGATAAGGAGGGTTGTTTGGATATATTTTTCATCATCATCCCAAAAATAGGTGACAAGTCCTTTTATTTCTTCATTTTCTAGGGCAATGAGAGTTGTAGTTGCCATAAATTCTATAGAATATTCTAACTCCCTATAAAGGTCGCTTAGGGATGAGAATTTTGGGTAAGAAGCTTGAGACTTATCATTTATGGCAGCTTCTAAAAGAGGCCTCACTTTTGCAAGGTCAGGCCTTTCTAGCTTTCTTATTTGCATTAAAATCTTCCCTTAAGTTTGAGGGCTTTTTCTATCCTTGATAGGCTTAAGATGAAGGCTGCTTGTCTGAAGGTAACCTTGTATTTATCAGCTGTTGCAAATACTTCATCGATAGCTCTTGTCATGTCCTTTTCTTGTTTAGCCCTTACTTCTTCTTCAGAAAGGTAGGAGCCTGTGATATTTTGTACCCATTCGTAGTGGCTGACTAAAACTCCTCCTGAATTAGCTAGGATATCTGGGATGAGTGGGATATTTTTCTCATTTAGGATTTTCTCCCCTGCTTCTGTCACAGGGCCATTGGCTGCTTCTACTACAAGCCCCGCCTTAATTGAGTCTGCATTGGCATCGCTAATTACATTTTCTAGGGCTGCTGGAATTAAAATGTCGCAGTCTATAGTGAAAAATTCTTCGTTAGTAATTTTTTCAGCCTTCTTATTTAGGACTGAGCCTGTCTTTTCTCTAATTTCATCTAGGTCATCCGGAGCGAAACCATTTTCGTCAAAAATTGCTGATGAACCCGATTTAGCTGACTCATCTCTTGAGCTTACTGCAATGATTTTTGCTCCATCATCTATAAGATATTTAGCTGTAAAAGATCCTACATTGCCGAAACCTTGGAGGGCAACTCTGGCTCCTTTAAGGCTCTTACCAATTTTTTCGTAGTATTTTTTGATTGTTAAATAAACACCAAAGCCTGTAGCTTCACTTCTTCCAAGGGATCCTCCCATGTCAACTGACTTGCCTGTGAAGGTTGCTATATCTTGGCGACCGCCATTTAGGGCTATATATTCATCTGTAAAATATCCCATGATCTTGGCATTGGTATTCACATCTGGAGCTGGAATATCAATTCTTGGTCCTAAATAATTATTCATTGCCCTGACAAAGCCACGAGATAAGATTTCTAGCTCTCTTTCAGAAAGCTTGTTAGGATCTACGATGATTCCTCCCTTGCCACCTCCTAGTGGAAGGCCGAGAAGGGCTACCTTTAGACTCATTAGGGTAGATAGAACTTTGACTTCTTCATAGGTCACAGATTGGTGAAATCTGACCCCGCCCTTGGATGGGCCTAGGGCTGTAGAATGGGCAGACCTAAAGGCTCTAAAGGTCTTTGTTGTGCCATCATCCATCTTTACTGGAATATTTGCTTCGATGATTCTTTCAGGTTCTTTGATTATCTCATAAAATGATTCAGATAGGCCTGCTATCTCACAAACTTTTTTAAGCTTGTCTTGTAGGTCTAGAAATTGTTCTTTAGCGTTTGACATATTTGCCTTCTTTCTTTCATAAAAATTAACATTTATCTTTATTATACAAGCAAATTAAAATTTTTCTCAAAAAAATCACCCTAATTTCTTAGGATGATTTTTAATTTATTTAACTTTTATCTTATCCCTAGCCGCACTCATCATTAGTTTGACCCTATTTACTTGGTTTACTTCTGATGCTCCTGGGTCGTAGTCTATGGCTACTATGTTGGCCTCTGGATAGGTTTCTCTTATCTTTTTCATTACTCCCTTGCCGGTGATATGGTTTGGAAGACAGCCAAAAGGCTGGATGCAGACGATATTTGGGGCACCCTGGTGGATTAGTTCTACCATCTCCCCTGCAAGAAGCCAGCCTTCACCAGCCTGGTTGCCAAGGGATGTAACTTCCTCAGCTAGGTCTGCTATATCATCTATATAAAGAGGTTCTGTGAATCTTTCACTTTCCCTTAGGGCCTTTCTAATTGGCTTTCTATTTGCTTCTATTAGCTTGATTCCAAGCCTGCCCATCCTGGCTGTGGCAGCTGATTTACCATATAAGTCACGCTTTAATTCTGAATTTTTCATACAGTACATCAAAAAGTCTGTTAAATCTGGCATGACTACCTCAGCTCCTTCAGCTTCGAGGACGTCTTGGAGGTGGTTGTTGGCTTCTGGCAAGAATTTAACCAAGATTTCACCAACTATACCTGCCTTTGGGATTTCTTTGTTGCAGACTGGAAGGTCTTCAAAATCTTTGACAATCTCTTGGATTACTTGTCTGTATCTCTTGGTTTTCATTGTCCCAATTTCTGCTGAAAGCTTATTTATCCATGCTTCCTTAAGGTCGTTTACAGATCCTATCTCGATTTCATAAGGCCTTGTAGCATTTGACACTCTATTTATGAGGTCTCCCAAAAGGATGGCCCTTATGGCTTGCTTTAAGAGTGGGATATTTTTAAATCTGACCAGGTCAAAGCCCTCGTTAGTTTCTATGCCTTGGGCTGAAAGGGCAATTACTGGCAGGTCAGGAAAACCCGCATCCTTTAGGCCCTTTCTGATATAGCCTACGTAGTTTGACGCCCTACAAGCTCCGCCGGTTTGGGTCATGAGGAGGGCAAGCTTATCTGTGTCATATTTGCCAGATTTTACAGCATGGATTAGTTGGCCAACTACTGTAATTGATGGGTAGCAGGAGTCATTGTTTACATATTTTAGACCCGTATCTATGACATCTTCATCGATTGTATCTAGAAATTCTATATTAAAACCAAAGGCCTTAAAGGCATTCTCCATTATCCTAAAGTGCTCCCTTGCCATCTGTGGGGCAAGGATTGTGTAGCCTTCTAGTTTCATTTCCTTGGTAAATTCAGTGTTTTCGTAGGCAAAATCACTTGGATTTGTCTTAAAGCTTATGCCTTCTCTTTTCTTTTGGTCAAGAGCTTCTAAAAGAGATCTCAGTCTGATTTTAACCGCTCCTAGGTTTGAAATTTCATCTATTTTTAAAAGGGTATAAATCTTGCCATGAGATTTTAAAAGTTCTTCTACCTGGTCAGTTGTGACTGCATCAAGGCCGCAACCAAAGGAATTAAGCTGGATAAGCTCGAAGTTGTCATTTTCTGCAACATATTTGCTGGCCCTATAAAGCCTTGCGTGGTAGGACCACTGGTCAAGGACCCTGAGCTCTTTGGTCAAATCTTTCACATTGTAGGCGATGGAATCTTCTGAAAGAACAGGTATATCCATCGATTCGATTAAGTCTGCTATGCCGTGGTTGACTTCTGGATCTATATGGTAAGGCCTACCTGCTAGGACTATAGCATTTAAGTCATGGGCCCTTACATGGTCAATTATTTCCTTGCCCTTTTTTCTTATTTGATCATGGTAGGCTTGCTCAGCCTCCCAAGCCAGGCTTACGGCATTTTCAATTTCCTTCTTTCTCAGGATATTGCCCGCATGAGTATAGCCTTCAAAGACTTCGACAAGTCTTTTTTTGATGATTTCCTCACTTTCAAAGGATAAGTAAGGGTTTAGGAATCTTAACTCATTTAGCCTATCGACATTATTTTTAATTACATCAGGATAACCACTTACTACAGGGCAATTCATCTGGTTTTTGGCCGCATCAAATTGCTTGTAGGCATAAAAAACACCTGGATAGAAGATTAGGTCAGGCTTTTTGTCGATTAAATCTTCCATGTGGCCGTGGACAAGCTTGGCTGGATAGCAGGCTGTCTCTGATGAGATGGTGGCTATGCCCTTTTCATAAATTTTCCTATCTGAGTCACTTGATAAGATAATATCAAAGCCTAGGCTATCAAAAAACTTATGCCAGAAAGGATAATCTTCATAAATATTTAAAACACGAGGAATGCCGACCCTACCAAAGCGGGCACCATCTCCCAGAGTCTTTCTATCAAAGAGGAGCTTATACTTATACTTGTACATATTTAGGTCATCTTTTTTCTTATCAAGCTTGAGGCCTGCCCCTCTTTCGCACCTATTGCCTGTGATAAATCTCCTCCCATCAGCAAAGGTATTTATTACTAGGGCACAATTATTTGTACACCTGCCGCACCTGGCTGATTTTTGGCTATAGGAGAAGTTTTCAAGTACGCTTTGACCTGCCATATTTGATGAGCCTGTGGACTTATCTTTGGCAATTAAGGCCATACCCATAGCCCCCATAAGGCCTGCAATTTCTGGTCTTGTAACATCTCTTCCAGAAATTTTCTCAAAGGCCCTTAGGATGGCATCCCCATAAAAGGTTCCCCCTTGGACTACTATATTTTTGCCAAGAGATTTTGGGTCCCTAATCTTGATTACCTTTTGGATGGCATTTTTTATTACCGAATAGCAAAGGCCAGCAGCTATGTCTTCTACCTCAGAGCCTTCCTTTTGGGCCTGTTTGACCTTGGAATTCATGAAGACTGTACACCTAGATCCAAGGTCTGCCGGCTCCTTGCTCCTAATTGCCCTCTGCTGAAATTCTTTAACATCCATGGATACAGATGCTGCAAAGGTTGATAAAAATGACCCACAGCCTGAAGAGCAGGCCTCATTTAGCTGGATAGAGTCTATTATCCCATCCCTTATGTGCATGGCCTTCATATCTTGGCCGCCAATATCAAGGATAAAATCTACATCAGGATCAAAAAACTTGGCTGCCCTGTAGTGTGCAATGGTTTCTACCTCGCCATTGTCAATATGTAGGGCATTTTTGATGAAATCTTCCCCGTAACCACAGATGCCGGATGAGGCTATATAGGCCTTTGGATTTTTCTTGGCAAGACCTTCTTTAAGCATTGAAATGACAACCTCTAGGGGCCTTCCCAAATTCATCCTATAATCATCTAATAAAATTTCATTATCTTCTGAAAGCCAGACCATCTTACTGGTTGTAGAGCCTGCATCTAGGCCTACATAGATTGGGCCCTGGTAAGTAGCAAGATCTCTGTATTTGACCTTATCAGTCTTATGCCTAATCTTAAAATCTTCATAGTCATCAAGAGACTCAAAAAGAGGGTCAAGCCTTTTGGTCATCTCTAGATTTACTTCCTTGGCATTTTCAAGCCTTGTAATGAGGTCCTTAAGGTCCACTGGCTTTGAATTTTCGCTAGATAAAATCGCAGCCCCCTTGGCTACGTAAACTTCTGCATCATCTGGTATATAAAAATTATTCTCATCCTCTCCCAAGGTCTCTACAAATCTGTCCTTAAGAGAAGATAGGAAATGAAGGGGACCACCCAAAAAGGTGACATTACCCTTAATCGGCCTACCGCAGGCCAGGTTTGAAATTGTCTGGTTAACTACAGATTGGAAGACTGAAATTGCTATATCTTCCCTGCTTGCTCCTTGGTTCATCAAGGCTTGGATATCAGTCTTGGCAAAGACCCCACACCTAGATGCTATAGGATAAATCTTCTTGTAGGCTTTGGAAAGCTCATTAAGACCTGCCGCATCTGTATCAAGGAGGGCTGCCATCTGGTCGATAAAGGCCCCAGTACCTCCTGCACAAATCGAATTCATCCTCTGCTCAACAGAACCAGAAAGGTAGGTAATCTTTGAATCTTCCCCGCCCAGCTCTATCAAAACGTCAGTCTGAGGGATAAATTTCCTGATAGCACGGGTTTCTGCTATAACCTCCTGGACGAAATCTATACCCAAAATATCTTCTAAAAACATGCCGCCTGATCCTGTCACATTCATGGTTAGACTTATATTGCCAAACTTATGGTATAGATCTGTAAGGACCTTCTTAACAGTCGCCCTCACATCTGACTTGTGGCGGATATAAATAGAATAAATTGTATTAAAAAGCTCATCAGTGACCACCACCTTGACAGTAGTAGAGCCAACATCAAGCCCCATATGTAAATTCATATTATTCCTTTCTAAATGAATAAAATACCTTCATACTTAATAAATTTTTATCATTATTAAATATCTAACAAAAATTTAAGAAAATACATAAAAATTTTAATATTATTATACCCCTTATTTCTAAAATAAAAGCTTATTATATATTTATAAATGGCTATTTCAAGCTTATTATAAAAAAGCGACAAGCTTTGGCTAAATTATAAGCTTATAAGCCCTATAAAATTTATGGGAAATTGTAAAATTTTCTTTACATTTTTATGCAAGCAGAAAGACCAAGCAAAAGCTTGGTCAAAATTATATTTATCTTGTCTAAAAATGGCAATACTAAACTTTTATAAATTTGCCATAAAGTAGCTAAGTCTATCAACTAATTTTATAATGTCTTTTTCATTTGTTGCACAAATTGCAACTCTAATTCCCTTAGCTTGGGGAATGGTGAATATGTTTTCTTTTTCGAGATTTTCTGCTATCTCAAAGGCCTTATCTGTTGGAATAAAGGTGAAAAATCCACCAAAATACGGAATCATTGCTAATTTTTTCGCCTTAGCTTCTCTTACAAATATCTCAGCTCTTTTTTCTAACATGAGCCTTAAATTTTCTAATTCCTTTTTGTAGCCATCCTTGTCATTTTCCAAATCTTTTAGGATAAGCTGTGGTGCGTGGACCCCGTTAGACCAATTGCACCTAGCTGAGTGGGCAAGGCTATTTTCAAATTCATCGATGATTTCTTTTTTAGAAGAGATACCGATTGCTGCCCCACTTCTTAGACCGTAGGCTGTGTGGGACTTACTCATGGAATAAGCCACTATCACAAAGAAATTTGGGTCAAGGCCTGTAAATTTCTCAAAAAATTCCTTTTGCTTGCCGCTTCCTGCATATTCTATATAGGCCACATCAACAATTAATGTGATTTTCTTGCCAGCTTTGGCAAGATCTTGGCAAGCCTTAATCACCTCATCCCATTCATCATCGCTTAGAGAATAGCCAGTTGGGTTATTGCCTGGAGAATTAATTATCGAAACAAGCCTATCCTTATTTTCTAAAGCCTTTGCCATGGTGGCTTTGTAGGAGTCTATATCAAATTTATAATCATCTGTAAAGAAGTTATAGCTGATGAAATCTCTCCCAAATTCATCGCAGATTTTCTTATATGGGCCCCAATAATAGTCATGACTAAGAACGGGATCTCCCTCATCCGCATAGGTAAAAACCCCTGACCTGATAGCCCCTGTTCCGCCTGGGGTTGAAATGGCGGTCATAAAAGCCTTTGGTCTGTGGTTTTCAAAAAGGCTATCTAAAACAGCCTCCCTAAAACCATCTTCCCCCTCAATTGGGGCATAAGATGCTATAATAGACCTATCCATCTGACTTAACCTGTCATAAACACTATCAAGGGCAATAATCCTTCCATCATCATCTGCCAAGGTCCCAAGGGCCGCATTGATTACATTTTCCCTGCCATATTTTTCTATGGCTGCATTTGCTTTATTATTTATATCAAAGGCCAAATCCTTGGCAATAGGCCAAGTAGCCTTCTTGATTGTCATTGACATTTTTTGCTCCTTAATAAAATCTTTTTATTATTATACCTAAAAGTGAATTTTTTAATAGTTTATTTAACTTGACATTTTATCGAAATAAAGTAAATTTAAGATAAATTAGGATGTTTTTATCCTATTTATAAATAGCGAGGTGATTTTATGAGAATTCATACAGATAATTTAGTTTCAATGACAGAAGCAAACCAAAATTTTTCAAAGGTTGCAAAAATGGTTGATAATTCTGGATCAGCTATAATTTTAAAAAATAATAAACCAAAATATTTAGTGATACAATATGAAGATATAAAGCAAAATGAATATTATAAAAATGAAGATATTGAGGATATTTCTAAAGATATTCTCAATGAATTTAGTCATGTTTTTGAAGAACTTGCAAAATGAAAAAATTTACTAAAGAGCAAGTGATCCAGCTTCATAAATCCCTGATTGAAAACTTCGGAGGTATTGAAGGAGTACGTGATGATGATTTGTTAGACCTATCAATCAACTCTGCATTTCAAACAATGTTTGGAAATAATATTTATGACACCCCTGTAGAAAGAGCTTGTCAACTTGCTTACTCATTTATAATGAACCATCCTTTTATCGATGGAAATAAAAGAATAGGTACATATTTGATGCTTATATATCTAAAATTAAATGGCTATAAGATAATAGCTAATGATGATGAAATTATAAATATTATTATGGAAGTTGCCAGTTCTAATTGTAATAAGAATGTTTTTAAAGATTGGATTTGCAAAAATACAGAAAGGATAAGTTATGACTAAATATAAAAAGGAAGATTTAAAGAAAATTTTAAGCGAAGAAGCCTATCATGTGACCCAGGAAAATGGGACTGAGATGCCTTTTTCTTCTGAATATGACAATTTTTATGAAGATGGGATTTATGTAGATATCGTCTCTGGGGAGCCGCTTTTTTCATCTCTTGATAAGTATGATGCAGGCTGTGGTTGGCCTTCTTTTACCAAGCCAATTGAGGACACTGAGCTTACAGAAAAGGATGATTTTACCCTTATGAGAAAAAGAATTGAGGTAAGAAGCAAGGAAGCTGATAGCCACCTGGGCCATGTTTTCCCAGATGGACCAAGAGAGGCTACTGGTCTTAGGTATTGCATAAATGGAGCTAGCCTTCGCTTTATCCCAAAAGATAAGCTTGAAGAGGAAGGCTATGGCAAGTTTTTGAAGCTTTTTGATTAAATTTAAAAAACTGGAAGGATTTGACCTGAACCCCAAAATCCGGAATACGGATGGAGGGGTTTTAGTATGCCAAA